>Ga0307378_10000063_pt1 | contig 188310 bp, 136 predicted proteins | sample UN1MG_FD_202238 | JGI IMG/M metagenome (GOLD analysis project Ga0307378, IMG submission 202238) | Soil microbial communities from Risofladan, Vaasa, Finland - UN-1 | ecosystem: Environmental > Terrestrial > Soil > Coastal area > Acid sulfate soil | place: Finland: Risofladan, Vaasa... | reverse complement strand
ATCACCTCATTGGTGAAGGTTTTGTCTTGCAACAACAACCTTAACATCCCGGTTTACGGGAAACAATGAGGTACTTCTATTTAATGGGGTGGGAGTTCAGGGAGGCGTAGTTGAAAAGGGCGCCCGCTTCGGGTAGATGTTGTCAAGAACAGGAGGCTTGTGATGACCACGTTGCTCGAAAAGTTGCCCTTGCCGCACAGGCGCCGGGATGTCGTCGACGATTGCTGCCGGCTGCTCGACCTGGAGGTGAAGAAGAAGAAGGGCATCTCCGGCCTGGCGGTCAAGGCCGGCTTCGGTGTGCTCAAGGCAATCAAGCCGGGGGCCGTGCGCGAAGCGATCGATGGCTTGATAGACGATTTCATCGCGGCGCTGGAGCCGTTCCATATCGACTGGCTCAAGATCGGCTCGGCGGGGACGTTCGGCGCCACACTGCGCGGCCGTAGCGCGGAGGTCGCCGAGGCGCTTGTCCGAGTGACGGATGGCAGGGCCGAGAACACGAAACACGCCAGTCTCAAGAAGATGTACCGCAAGCTGCGCTCGTCGGCGGTGCGTAACGTCCAGGAAGCTGTTCCGGCCCTGGCCGATTTGATGGACAGGTACTACGAGTCATGAGGCGGCGCCCTTTGCCAGCCTGTGGATTGTTGTTGCTGGTGCTCGTCATCGGCGCCTGCGGGAGCGGACCGGACGGAAGCTGCTACACCGATTTCGACTGTGAGACAAACCAGGTCTGCGGGCTTTTGGGGATGTGCCTTAAATGCACAAACTGCGAGCGGGGGCGGGTTGGCACATGCACCGCGCCTGTCTGGCCGAGGGACACGGCGCCCGACTCTGTACGCATCGAGACCTTGTCCGACCGCGAGAGGCTGATCTACGCATACACCTGCCCCGGGGCGATAACCGAGTATCGCTATCATCGCATCAACGGTGAGCGCTGCTTCGAACAAACACCCCATGTCGACGACGGCTGCGGTCTGGAGTGATAAATGCGGCCCGTCGAGAAATCAGGCTTCGATCACGGCACGGCGTGATTGCCGGATGCGTGGTTTGCGGTAGGTGCGCAGTCCGGGTGCCGGCTTGCGTTTCGGGGCGGGCTTCAGGCGGGCGATTTGCTCCTCGAGTTGCCTGACCTTCGTAAGCGTTGCGCGTAATGCATCGAGGTGCACCCGTGACTGACGATTTTCCCAGGCCAGTCGGGACTCGACATTTCTCATGCGTTGAACTTCTTTTTGCAGCGGCGCAATTTGCGCGGCCTTTTCCTCGGCCCGCCGGACTCGCTCCTCGGCCTCCTTCACCCGCGCCCGCGCGGCGGACATCTCGGCCTCGAAGCGGTTGCGCTCGAAAGGGGTGGCCTCGGACTTGAATTTCTGATCGAGCAGAGATTGCCTCGCCTGGCGCTGCAGGTGTGTGAGCCGCACGACCTGCTCGAGCAACTCTTTGTTGCGCTCTTTGGCGTCCTGCAGATCCTTGCGAGTGGTGGACTCTTTGGCCATCCACTCCAGGCGTTCGTTGCGCGTCTGCTTGAGTTCCTTCTCGATGGCCGCGGCATCAAGCTGAGCCTGTTCGAGATCTGTTCTGCCCTGCTCTAGTTTTTGCTGTAATAGGTTTGCGACTTCCCGCGTGCGTGCCAGGGACTCTCGCGCACCCAGGGCGTCGGGGGAGTCTCCAAGCAGTACGGTTATCAATCGCCAGGCCTTTCCCGAAGCCAGGTCCAGTGCGGATTTCAGTGGCATGTCGAAGCAGACCTTTCCTGTTTGCCAGCGCTCAGTATGTCGCCCATTGAGGTAGTCATATCCTTGGCGACTTCCATGCGGTTAATTTTTCTTCTCAACGCGGCTGCGCCCGCGAGACCACGCGTGTACCATGCCATGTGTTTGCGCATGCGCAGCACGGCGCGCCGTTCCGACCCGAGCAAGTCAATCATCTTTTGCAGGTGAATGCAAAACACTTCGAAGCGCTTGTCCTCGGTCGGCGGGTAGTCGCCCTGTTGCCCGGTGGATACATGGCGAGCCATGGCGCCCGGCAGCCAGGGGTCGCCCAGGGCTGCCCGGCCGAGCATGATCCCGGCGCACCCGGTTTGATCGAGCATGCGCCGGCCGTCCTCTACGACCCTCAGGTCGCCGTTGCCGATAACCGGCACGTCGACCGCCGCGACAGTCCGGCTGATCATTTCCCAGTCTGCCGCGCCCGAGTAACCCTGGCTGCGTGTACGCGGATGGACGGTCAGCGCATCGGCTCCGGCCTCGGCCAGCATCCGGCCGACTTCGACCACGTTTTTCTCGGCGGCGTTCCAACCAGCGCGCAGCTTGACGGAAACAGGCAGCGCTACTGCCCGTTTGACGGCCGCGACCAAATCGCGGGCCAGCTCGGGATCACGCATCAAGGCGGCGCCGGCCCCGTGCCGCGTGACCTTCTTGACCGGGCAACCCATGTTGATATCGATCCCGTCGAAACCCAACCCGGCGCAAACCCGTGCCGCCTCGGCCAGGCTGTCGGGATGCCGGCCGAACAGTTGAGCCACGACGGGGTGCTCCTCTGGTTGGATCGCGAGCAGTTCGAGAGTCCTACGCCCAGCCCGCGAGATTCCCTCGGCGGAGACCATCTCGGTCATCACCGCCGGGCAACCGAGCCGGCGAGCGATGCAACGAAAGGGCGAGTCACTGACGCCGGCCATGGGAGCCAGAAAAACTGGCGGGTCGATCTCAAGGGCCCCGATGTTCATGCGTTGCTGCCTCGTGTTCGGGTAACACCACGACATGCATTTTATACGCGAACTCGGGATTTGCAATTCGCGCGTTCAGCTACAGGCGACACTGCATGTCGTGTATGGTGATGCTATCAGGTGACCAGTAGCAGATATTGTGGGCCTCGATCAAATAACACTAGATATTGCGTTTTATGGTTGACAGGTTGCGCGAGTTCTGCTAGTCAAAACATTAGTTTTGGCAAACTTTGACCAGGAGGAACTACCATGACGAAGCAAGAACTGATCGATGTGATCGCCGAGAACAACAAATGGGGGTTGACCAAGAAGGCCACCGCGGAGGTTGTCGACGCCGTCTTCATGGGTATTCGCAAGGCCGTCAAGAAAGGGCGCCGCTTCAGCTATCCCGGCTTCGGCACCTGGAACGTGCGCACTCGCAAGGCGCGCAACGGCCGCAACCCGCAGACCGGTCAGACGATTCGTATCAAGGCTTCCAAGACAGTCGGCTTCCGGCCGGCCAAGGTTTTCAAGAGCAAGCTGTAGTCGATATTCCACCGCTTGGTGGAAACGGGAAGGCCAGGAATTCCGGAAGGTAACACTTCCGGAATTTTTTATTTTCTTCCCGATGTGTTTGGCGCGTCCGGTGTCTCTGTGGTTTCGGGCGCCTCGTACATGTCGTGTTCGATCCAGCGCTCGACGCAGGAGCGCACCATCATGATCAGCAGCAGAATGGCCAGGGCAATAATTGCCATCAGCTTGTAGCGCGAAGGGATCGTTGTTCGCGAATGGTAGGCGGGTGTGGGCGCGCCCGTACCGAGATCGGTGTTGCCCGCGATGTCGAACTGGAAGTCGTGGCTCTGCCGCCAGGCGTTGACAATACGCTCGTGGTCGGCGCCGCTCACCAGCGAGCCGAGCTGCGGGTCGTAGGCGGCAACCCCCAGGGCGGAGGCGACGGCCAGCATGCGCCCGACGGCCGTGTCTCCCTCGGCGTCCGGTAGCCCCAGCGGAAAGGACAGGTTGATCCCCTCGATCGGTATTGCCCGATCGTCGGAAGTTGTCGGCGGTTCGGCGGGCGTTGCGTCCCAGTCGCTGCCGCTATAGACCGCGGCAGCCAACTTCCCGTGACCGAGGTCCAGTTGGCCGAGCTTCCCCTCGACGGGCTCGAACCCTGCGGCGCGCAGGGCGGGGACGGCCCGTTGTTCGGTCAACGGCTCCATGTTCTCGTCCGTCCGCAGATAGATCTCGTATCTGATAGCCATTATCTTGTCCGCTTGAAAACCTGACTCGAGTATCGTATAGCTTGAAGCGGGTGACAAGAAAAGTGGAGGCGCGAGATCGGCGATGCGCATTGGTGCCTACGAAGCCCTGGCGGTGCTGGAAGGCACTTTTCTGCTGGACGGGGGCGCCATGTTCGGAATCGTGCCGCGCCCGCTATGGTCGCGCTACCATGCGCCCGACGAACAGGGGCGCATCGTCATGGCTCTCAGGGCGCTGCTGCTAGTCGGGCGTGGACGCCGCATCCTGGTCGATTGCGGCATCGGCAGGCGTTTTGGCGATAAGCAGCAAAAGATATACCGACATTTGCAAAACGAGGGCGGTATTGCCGGCGCGCTCGCGCGCTTGGGCTTTGCGACGGATGACATTACCGACGTGATCGCAACCCACCTGCACTTCGATCACGTGGGCGGCATGCTGACCCGTGAGGACAACGGCGGGTTGCGGCCTACTTTTTCAAAAGCCCGCCTGCACGTTCAGGAAGAGTGCTTCAAATGGGCCGTGCATCCTTCCGCCTGGGACGGCGGCAGCTTTTTCGGCGGCGACTTCGCCGCCTGGGAGCGGGAGTTCGACCTGCGTCTGGCCCGCGGCGATTGCGAGATTGCGCCCGGTGTGCGGGTAAAGGTCGTAGGCGGCCACACTCCCGGCCAGCAAGTAGTGGTCGTCGAGGAGGGTCCCGGCGCGCTGGTCTACTGCGCCGACCTGATCCCGACGGCGGCTCACATCAGGCTTCCCTACATCATGGCCTACGATCAGCGCCCGATTTTGACGCTGGAAGAGAAGAAAGTGCTTTTAGCCCGCGCGCTGGAGGAGAATTGGGTACTCTTCTTCGAGCACGATCCCAAGGTGACCGCCTGTCGCCTCGAAGAGAAAAACGGCGAGGTCGTCGCGGGCGAGGGCGTGTGTCTCAACCTGCCCGCCGGGGCGGGGGACTAACCGCATTGTAAACATTCAGTCCCGGGCCGGCCGCAGTGGGTCCGGGTTCGCATCGGTTCGCGACAGTCGCCGGTGTCGATTGACATGTTCGCCTCGTGGAGCGAGTATGCCGGTACATGTCGTGTCATGAATTAGATACCAGATGAGGAGAGGCCAATGTTCAGAAAGATGATTCCATTGTTTCTGATGTGTTCGGCGGCGGCAGTCATGAGTTGCAGCCAGACCGATCTCTCACAACGCCCCGAGCGCCCCAAGCACATCGACTACACCCAGTCGGGCATCATCAACGGCTCGCTGGACACCACCCACCAGGCGGTGGTGGCGGTGCTGGCCAGTAACGCCGCCTGCTCGGGCACCATTATCGAAAAAAACGGCAACAACCTGTTCGTGCTGACGGCGGCCCACTGTGTCACCGGGATGACGCCCCAGTGGATTGTTCAAGGTAACGACTACTATAGCGGCTCCGCCATCGTGTACAACGTGGCCGATTACGAGGCGCACCCAAGTTATTCGGGCGGCGACTACGACTTCGGCATGATCCGGGCCGTCGGGGCCGGGCCGGGGACTCCGGTCATTCCGGCTTTGACCTCGGCCCAGGATAACCTGGCCACCGGCACCCAGATTATCCACGTCGGCTACGGGTTGACCTCGTACCCCAACGGCGACACCACTCAACGGCACTATATCGACGGCACCCTGGACGGAGTGGACAGCATCACCATCTGGTACGGCGAGTCTCCCGGCGGACCATGCTCGGGTGATAGCGGCGGGCCGCAGCTGACCCGGGGCACCGAGCGGGTCGGCGGCGTAACATCTTACGGCGACCAGAATTGTGCAATCTACGGCGTCAGCGGCCGGGTCTCGGCCGTCTACGATTCGTTCATTCGTCCCTACATCGACGGCACGCCGATCACCATGACCTGCGACGAGTGCTTCTCGGCCGTCACCGGCGGACAGGGCGCCTGCATGACCGAGGTCAACGCCTGTTACAATGACAGCGACTGCTACGCCATGCTGGAGTGTTTCAGCAACTGTTCGAGCAGCGACCAGGCCTGTTACCAGGCATGCGCGGACCAGCACCCAAGCGGCCTGCAGATCTACTATGCCATATACGATTGCGTCTGTGAGACAGGCTGCGTCGACGAGTGCGCCGACGATCCCTTGTGTCAGACCACGCTCAAGCCGCTGGGCGAGAGCTGCGGCGACGGAAGCGAGTGCGACAGCACCTTCTGCACCGACGGTGTCTGCTGCGAGAGCACTTGTTCAGGGCAGTGCCAGGCATGCGACGTGGCCGGCGACTTGGGCTACTGCAACCCGGTCACCGGCGACCCGCACGGCACACGCCCGGCCTGCACGGGCGACGGCGGCGCCTGCGACGGCGCCTGCGACGGAACATTGACCACGGCCTGTGCCTACCCGGGTGCCGGCACCCAGTGCCGGACGGCTTCCTGCGCTGTGGGCACAGCGACACTGCCGGCGGAGTGCGGCGGCACGGGCGTTTGCCCGGCCGTACAGACAATCGACTGCGCGCCGTTCTCCTGCGACGGCTATCACTGCGGCGGCGGCTGCAGCGTAGACAATGACTGCCCGGCGGGATACTTCTGCGCGGGCGGCGTATGCATCTTGAAGCTGGTCGACGGCGAGGCTTGCTCGGGCTCGAACCAGTGCCAGGCTGGTCACTGCACGGACGGTGTTTGTTGCGACGACGCCTGCGCCGGACAATGCCAGGCCTGCGACGTGGCCGGTCACATCGGGCAATGCTCGCCGGTTACAGGCGTGCCCCGCGGTACGCGCCCGGCCTGCACTACAGACGGCTCGCTTTGCGGGGGCGCCTGCGACGGGACACTGACCACGGCCTGCGCCTATCCCGGCGCCGGCAGCCAGTGCCGGGCACCGGCCTGCTCGAACGGCACTGCCACTCTCGCGGCCGGTTGCGACGGGACGGGCTCGTGTCCCGCCGAGCAGAACGTAAGCTGCGCCCCCTACTCCTGCGAGGGCGATCACTGCTCCGGAAGCTGCACTAGCGACAACGACTGTCCTTCCGGTTACTACTGCGCGGGCGGGCTTTGCGAGCAGAAACTTCCGAACGGCACGGCCTGTGCCGGCGGCAACCAGTGCCTGACCGCGCGCTGCATCGACGGAGTCTGCTGTAACACGGGCTGTGTCGGCCAGTGCCAGGCCTGCGATCTGGCCGGGCACCTGGGCAGCTGCACGCCTGTAATTGGAGCGCCGCACGGCGCGCGCCAGGCCTGTGCGGCCGACGGCTCGGCCTGCGCCGGTGCCTGCGACGGCATCAACGGCGCAAGCTGTGCCTACCCGGGAAACTATACGGTTTGCCGGGCGGCGTCCTGCTCGGCCGGGGTGGCGGTGGTAGAGGCGCGCTGCATGGGAGTGGGCGCCTGCCCTCAGGAGCAGACGGTGAACTGTGCTCCCTATGACTGCTCGGGCGTCCAGTGCGCGGGCGGCTGCGTCGCCGACTTCGAGTGCGGCGAAGGTTACTTCTGCAGTGCCGGTATGTGCCTGCAGACATTCGCGGAAGGTCACGCTTGTGGAGGCGACGAACAGTGCGATAGCGGCTTCTGCACCGACGGGGTGTGTTGTCTGAGCGCCTGTGACGGCCAGTGCGAAGCCTGTGACATCGCGGGTTCGCTCGGAAGCTGCGGCCCGGTCAGCGGCTCGCCGCGCGGAGGCAGGGCGGTCTGCCTGGGAGTCGGAAGCTGCAAGGGCTCTTGTGACGGCACAGATAGCGCGGCCTGTGTCTATCCCGGAAGTGAAACGCAGTGCTCGGCCGCGAGCTGTCTTTCCGGCATGCAGACAGCGGCCGCCTTCTGCGACGCTGCCGGCGCCTGCGGGCAGGCCGGCCCTACGTCGTGCGGCGACTATACCTGCGGACAGGATGCCTGCCTGACGACTTGCCAGGCGGATGTCGAGTGCGCCGCCGGAAAGATCTGCAAAGAAGGCGCCTGCATAGAGGACGGCGGCAGCCAGAGCAACGGCGGCTGCAGCACGACGGGCGGGGCGTCAGGCTCGGGGCTTTTGATACTGGCGCTTTTGGGCCTGGCGTTGGTTGGTAGCCGTGGGAGGGAACGCTGAAAGGTCAGCAAGCAAGCCACGCAGGCCGCGCGATAATCGCTGCCTTTCTGGCCAACCTGTTCATCGCGATAGCCAAGCTTATCGGTTTCTTCTTCACCGGGGCGGCCTCGATGTTGGCCGAGTCGATCCACTCGGTGGCGGACACGGCCAACGAGGGGCTCCTGCTTCTGGGCGGAGTGCTATCGCGCCGCCGCGAGACCGATGAGCATCCTTTCGGTTACGGGCGCGAGCGGTATTTCTGGGCTTTCGTGGTGGCCCTGGTGATCTTCTCGATGGGCTCGGTGTTCGCCGTCTACGAGGGGGTGGACAAGCTGATCGAGCCGCACCTGCTCGAGTCGCCAATCTGGGCGGTGGGCATCCTGCTGGTGGCCATGCTGCTCGAAGGCCTCTCGCTGCGTACGGCGGTGCAGGAGTCGAACCGCGAGCGCGGCAATCTCGGCTGGTGGGCGTTCATCCGCCGTTCGAAGATTCCCGAGTTGCCGGTGGTGTTGCTCGAGGACATGGGCGCGCTGGTCGGGTTGTTCCTGGCGCTTATCGGGGTGGGTCTGGCGATGTTGACCGGCGACCCCCGGTTCGACGCCATGGGCTCGCTGGCAATCGGGGTATTGCTGTTCGCCATAGCAGTGGTATTGGCGATAGAGATGCGCTCTCTGCTGATAGGCGAGGCCGCCTCGCGCAAGGTGATAAAGGCCCTGCGCCAGGTGATAGAGAACCATCCCCCGGTGCGCAGGTTGATCCACATGCGCACCGAGCACATCGGGCCCGAGGAGTTGCTGGTGGCGGTCAAGGTGGAGTTCGACCGCGAACTGGGTTTCGAGGGAGTCTGTTCCGCGATAAACGCCATGGAAGTAGTCATACGCCAGGCGGTGCCGATAGCCAGGGTGATCTACATAGAGCCGGATATCTATCGTCCCGCCAGGGAGGACGAGCCCCCCGACATGAGCGGCGTCGGTCCAGGCGAGCAGGATGCCGAAGGCCAGGAGTAGGAGCGTAAGGGGGTCACGTCTCATTCCCGGACTCTAGCGACTTTGGCCGTGTCCGGTTTTCCCGACCACGGGTGTCCGAATTCCGGACACCCGGTCATTGATAACTGGTTGAGATTACGGGCATAGCCCGGCTGGCACGTTCATTGCTTGGCTATTCGACTATGCATGCAAGCAAGATGAAAAGAGGCTTGACAGACGATGCAAAAAGAGCGAATTTCGAGAAAGTTTTTACGAGAAATTTTTTAATTCGGGTGGCACCGGGAGGTCTCTGGGGATCGGCCTTTTGCGATACCCTATAGTGCCGAAGGAGTACGAAAATGAAGAAACTGACATCGATTACTTTGGTCTTTCTTGCCGGCGCCTGGTTTTCCGCCTGCGCGGGATCTTCAACCACAACCAGTTGCACAGACAATAACGATTGCGTCGCGGGCTACCTATGCGACCAGGGCAAATGCAACCAGCACGACCCCGTGCGGATTACCACCGAAAGCTTGCCGAATGCCACCATCGACGCCGAGTACGATTTCACCACTGAAGCATCCGACGGAGTTGGATCTTACGAGTGGTCGCTCGGTGAACATCCGAGCTGGCTCGGCATCAACGCCGGAACGGGCGCGCTGAGCGGCACCCCGACCGAGGCGGCCAGCGGGCTGACCGTCAAGATTCATGTCAAGGACGCCTCCGAGGGCCGCGACAGCAGCGCCGATAAAAGCTTTACCCTTGACGTTTCGGTCTGCGTCGAGGGCGATACATCAATATGTCATGAAGTTCAGGACGACAAGTGCATGGAGGGCCGCAAGAACTGCACGGGCGGCCAGTGGAGTTCGTGCATGAACCTCGAGTACTCGACCGACCGGGACTACTGCGGTCCCGGCTGCGACGTTTGTGACGGGGACGTGGCGGACGATTGTCTGCACGGCGCCTGTTCCTGCGGCGACTATGCGGCCTGCGAGGGTGCCGATATCTGCTGTGATAGTGATTGTCTCAATGGCAGCAGCGATGCCGAAAACTGCGGCGCCTGTGGCCTGAAGTGTGCAGACGGTATGCAAAATGCCTCCAACCCGCACTGCACAGACGGCGTCTGCACCCATGATGCCTGTACGGCGGGCTTTCTCGACTGCGACGCGGACACCGCCAACGGCTGCGAGACCGTGCAGAGCACCCAGATCTGCGGTGCCTGCGACACCGATTGTACGCAGCAGATGCTGCACGTGGGCGCGAGCGAGTGCGTTGATGGAGACGGCGGCGGACAATGTGACTACACCGGCGACGGAACGCAGGGAGAGGGCTGTGACTTCGGCTTCCTCGACTGCGACGGCGATCGCGGCAACGGCTGCGAGACGGCTATCTCAGAGGAAAGCGAAGACAACTGCGGCTCGTGCGGTAATGCCTGTGCGGCCAAGTGCCAGGTGGCTCCGGAGGGCGATCACTACTACTGTGCTTGCACGCAAAACTCCGAGTGCGGTTCCGGCGGTCAGTGCTGCGACGGCGCCTGTGTGGACTTGTTTGATCCGTCTCGTTGTGGAAGCTGTGACAACGACTGCGCCCCTCAGTTGGCAAATACAACGGACGTCCTGTGCAATCAGGGGACCTGCGACTATACTTCCTGCGCCCAGGGATATCTCGATTGTGATTCCGATCGTTCCAACGGTTGCGAGACGTCCTTCTCCAACGATGACTGCGGGTTGTGCGGGTTTTCCTGCGGTGCCAACGCCTTCTGCGACGTGGGAAACTGCGCCTGTGACGCCGACTTCGGCAACTGCCTCGATGGATTCGCGGACGGTTGCGAGACAGACCTGCGGGTCAGCAAGAATCATTGCGGCGCCTGCGATATCAACTGCGATGACCTGGTTGACCATGTTCGGGACAATCTGTGTGTCGATTCACTCTGCGATTTCACGAATTGCCTGCCGGGCTTCCTGTCCTGCGATGACGATCGCACCAATGGATGCGAGGAAAACATCTGGGTGGTGGACGCATGCGGTTCGGGTTGTCAGGGCAGGGTCGACTGCAGCATCCAGGTGCAAAACAGCGATGACCAGATCTGCACCAGCGGCAATTGCGACTTTGGAAGCTGCCAGCATGGATATGGCGACTGCGATCAAGATCGAACCAACGGCTGCGAATACGATATCTATCAAACTACGAGTTGCGGGCCCAACTGCAATCAGCTGGTGGATTGCACGGTGCAGACACAGCACGCATCGCAAATATTTTGTTCGGATGGATCGTGTGATTACAGTCTCTGCGGCATTGCCACACCTTTCTCAACCTGGGCCGATTGCGACGGTGACCGGACGAACGGCTGCGAGGAGCAGATTCGCGCGACCGACAATTGCGGGACCACTTGCGACAACACTATCGACTGCAATGTACAGGTTCTAAACGCTGACGGCACGCTTTGTTTTGGGGGATCGTGCGACTATGATCTCTGCCTCTCCACTAGCGGCCATGACAATACTGACTGTGACGGTGACAGGACGAATGGCTGCGAGACCGATCTCAAGATCGATTTTTATAATTGCGGCTCGTGCGGCCACCCCTGCACGGTCATGCAAACATGCGTCAACGGCGTCTGTAGCTAGTTAAGTACCAGTTTCAAAACCTTCCCACCCAGACGATTCCCGCGCCCGTGGGGCCCACGCTCGGCAGCAGGCTCGACTCCGTGAAGATCTCCTTGGGCCTGTATGTCAAAGGCGCGATGATGGCCGTCAGCGCGGCGGCGCCGGCCAGGACGTAGCTGGTTATGGCCACACCCAGGCAGGCGTTGGCGTTTTGCTTGGCCGCATCCTTTCCCTTTTCCGTCACCGCTTTATTAAAATCCCGCATATAGCCTTCGTAGCCCAGGGTCGTACCCAGCCCTACTCCCAGCATGACACCGGCGGCGATTGTATAGGGCCACCAGGATCTGTACCAGGGACGCGGCGCGTAGTGAACCGGTAACTCGGGTAGCTGCTGTTCGGCAGGCTCCGGCCGGGCCGTCTCCTTCGGCAACGCGCGCGCCTCGATGGGCGGCTTGGCCTTGCCGGTCACTAAAAAGCCGGACAAGTCGGCTGCGTAGCCGGCTACCTCTTCGGGCCCGGAACCCGCGTACTCCAGCCAGCCCTCGCGCAACTTGCGTCCCCGCTCTAGGTCTACCAGGGAGGCCGCCAGGTAGGCACGTCCCTTTTCGGTGCGGCGCCTGACCGCCACCAGGTAGCGCAGCCCCAGCCGTTCGCCCAGCCATGGCCACCACTGAGCAGGCAGCTTGTCGGCGCCGGCCGGCAGGCGCACGCACGGGTAGGCCAGGTCTAGCGCTATGGCGCCCTCGAAAGAAAGCTGAAAGCGAACGCGCACCGGCTGCTCGCCGACCTCTACCCAGCGCTGTGCGCCGCCCGTCTTCGGGTGCAACACCTGCAGGTGGTAGCGCCCCTGGGGATAGCTGCCGATGAAAGGCGTTTTGGCTATCTGCTGGCCGTCGAGCAGGATCTCGGCCCCGGGCGGATCGCTTTCCACGGCTAACTGCCCCTGCGGCAGGCCGCCTAAGCGCTTTCTGGCCTTGTCCCAAAGCCGGATGGTTTTGGGCGAGTAATCTTGTCGGCTGAGTTCCATTTCCGGCCGCGTGCGTAGTACCACGGCGAAGCATTGCAGCGCCTGGTCTTCCTTCTTCAACCCGGCCAGGCTGATGCCTTGGAATATCTTGGTCTTGATCCACAGCCGCCAGCGCTCGGCGTCTACGGGCAGGCGGGCTATTCCTTCTTGAACACGCTTCAAGGTAGAAAGCGCCTTGGCGTACTGAAAGCTGTACGACTGCAGGTATCCCTGCTGGAAGATGCCCTCCAGCCGCTCCAGGCCCTCCGCCGCCGGCCCGGCCTGCCCGCCGCCCGAGAGCAACACCGCGGTGCGCTCGGCCGAGAGCACCTCTATCTTTCCCCCGGCGGCAAGCTCGTGTTGCACGGCTCCTGCCAGGCGCGCAAGCAGACTGTCTTCATGGCCGTCGATCAACGCCACCACCGCAAGCGGACCCTTGACATCGCCAGCGGCGAACGCGCTGAAGGGCGAAAGCGCACAGGCGCAGAAGAAAAACAGCAGCGCGATCGAAAGTCTGGTCATTTGCTCAGAACCGGAATGTAGCGTCGAGAGCCATGCCTCCGGGAAGCGGGGCCAAGCCGAGATCGAAAGCCGGCTCTGCCGTGGGCGCAGGTTCGGCCGTGGCCAGGTCGATCACGGCGATCAGCCCGGCCGCCAGCAGCCCGGCGCCTCCCAGACCGTAGACCACGTAGGCCTGCAGGTAGCGCGAGTCGGCCTTGTCCTGGTACGAGTCGCCGCAGGTCAGGCCACCCTGGCGACAGTTGTCGGCGCTCTCTTGTGCCCCGTTCGCGCTGTGGTTCAGTATACCTGCCACTACCATGGCGACGGCTCCGGCGCCGGCCGCGGTCCAGAAGGGCCAGTCGCGGTAGAACGGCCGCGCCTGGCTGGCAATGGCAATCCGGGGTAAAAGGGCCACCAAGCGTACCGTCTTGCCGATAGGCACGCGCACCGTCCGCGAGAATGGCTCGTGACCGGGCTTCTTTATCTCGACAAGATGCTCGCCGGCCGCGATAGCGGCCAGCGGGCCCACCAGGGGGGCTACGCCCATCTTCTTGCCGTCGATCAGCACCTCGGCCCCGGTAACGGAAGTCTCGATCTCGATCGAGCCCTTGTAGCGCTCGGGCTCGAACATGGCAATGGTCAGCTCACGCAGCTTGTCGCCCGAAGGCGCGCCGTTGCTGCCCACACTGGCCGAACTGATCACTTTCTTTGCGCTGACATCGACCAGCACCAGGTGGGTGCGGGTTCGGCCGGTGCTCAGCCCGACCTCTCCGGCGATGACGAACCTGGCCCCGGCCGCACCGCCCAGGCCGGCCAGGCACTCGGCCCCGGTTCCGCAGCGCAGGTATTTCTCGTTGCCCTCGACCAGCAGCACCGAGTCCATGGTCACGCCGTTCATCAAGGCGCCTGTGCGCTGTTTCTGAAAATATTCCCTGACCGCCTTTTCCACCCGGGCAACCAGTTCGGGAGTGGCTCCACCCGAGGGGGTGAAGTGCCACATCATGTGGGTCCAGCTCCCGGAACCGCCCTCCGGCGCGGCCATTGCCGGGCTGCCGGGCAGGACGACGACGGACAAGATGATGATCAGCAGAAAACGCATGGGATTGTGACCCTCCCGCGGTCTATTTATCTCAAGGCCGTATAGCTGTCAACATTGTATCCTGGTGATCTCAGTAGAAGTTCTGCGTGTTCCAGCTGTCCTCATAACCGATTCCTATGCCAGTGAAACCGCAGCGCATGATGTTGCAGTGGTGCGATAGATCGGGGCAGGGCGGTTCGTTCGAGCCGTTCATGTACAAGTCTATTTCGCAGGGCGGATCGCAGCCGTAGGCGCAGTTTTGTCCCCAGGGGAAATCGGCGTGGAACAGCCCACCCTGGGCCTTCATCTGGATCGAGTGGTTGCGCCCGTGGGCCGACCACTCGAGGCTATAGGCCAGGGGCTTGTGGCACTCGGGCGCATCGCCGTCGTCTTGTGTGGCCCGGGTGAGATTGACCAGTTCATACTGCCAGCACTCCCACTCGTTGGGTTCGAACCACGAGTCGTTCTGTCCGTCGTTGTCGTAGTCGTAGTCGATAGCGCCGCCTGTGCAAATCTGCCCGCTGGGCACGCAATCGAGCCCGTCGATCGTTGAAGGCGTGTATCCGGCTTCGCATGCACAGACCGGACCGTCGCTCCAGGTGATTGTGCTCCCGTGACCCGAGCAAGTCTGACCGTCGTCATGTCCCGCGTCCCACTCGTCGCTTCCGGGATCCGAGCCGGGGTCCGACCCGGGATCGCCGGTCGGGTCCGTAACGTCGGCGCCCCCGTCAAGGGCATCGGCATCGATTCCATGGCCGGCATCCTGAGCGTCGGAGTCAAGTTGGATGATCCCCGTGCAGCCGCAAGCAAGGAGCGTAAGCAAGGCAAGGCAATAAAAATGCAACCAGCGCAAAAGAGCCTCCAACGAAGCGCACCAATTCTACCACATGAGCGGCACGATCTCGACCAACGACCGCCTTTGACCGCATTTGACATTGATGATACTGGTGATCACCCGGAGGTGAGCGATGAACGTTCCCGAAAGAATCGAATCCCTGCGCAAGCTGATGTCGGAGCACGACCTGCGGGCCTACATCGTACCCAGCGCCGATCCGCACCAGAGCGAGTACGTAGCCAGGTGTTTCAGGCGCAGGTCTTTCCTCTCGGGCTTCACTGGTTCGGCCGGCACACTCGTTGTGTGTGCCGACAAGGCCGGCCTGTGGACCGACTCGCGCTACTTTGTACAGGCTTCGAGGCAACTCGAGGGTAGCGGCATCGAGCTTTTCAAGATGGGCGAGCCCGCGGCGCCGGAACTGGAGGCCTGGTTGGCGGCCGAACAGGGCGCCGGCGGCAGGGTTGGCCTCGACCCGCGCCTTTTCTCGCTTAACTCCTTCGAGAAACTCACTCGAACACTCGAACCCGCGGGCGTCGAAATCTTGGAAGTCGACGACAATCTGGCCGATCATGTCTGGGGAGCCGAGCGCCCGGCGCCGCCGGCCGGCGAGATCCGCGTTCATCCGGGTGACTACGCGGGCGAACCTTCCGGGGCGAAGATCGAAAGGCTGCGCGCGCTGCTCGCCGAGCGCGCCATTGCAGCCCACGTAGTCTGTGCCCTTGACGAGATCGCCTGGCTGTTCAATCTGCGCGGTGCCGACGTGTCTTACAACCCGGTCTTCATCGCCTATGCCGTGGTCGAAAAAGTGGGGGTCTCCCTGTTCGTCGACGAAGGCAAGCTTTCACCCGCGGCTCGCCGGGCGCTCGGCGGCTACGTTACGGTCAAACCGTATTCCGAAATCGAAAAGGCTCTTTCCGGCCTTGGTCGGACCGGCGCGCGGGTGTGGCTCGATCCGGCCACTTGCTCCCGCTGGATCGAAAGCCGCCTGACGGGCACCGGCGCCGAGTTGATCCGCGAAACCGGGCCGCTGCCGGCCTGGAAGGCAAAGAAAAACACCGCCGAGATTACCGGCTTTCGCGCGGCCCACTTGCGCGAGGGCGAGGCTCTTACCAGGCTGCTGGCCTGGCTGCACGAATCTGCCGCGGGAGCATGTGAACAGGACGTAGTGGACAAGATCGAGGAGATCCGAACGGGATTTCCGGAGTACATCGGTCCCAGCTTCGAGACCATAGCGGCCTGCGGACCCAACGGGGCCATCGTGCACTACGGTGTAACGCCCGAAAGTAACCGCAAGCTGCAACCCGGTGAGATATTGCTGGTCGACACCGGCGGCCAGTACACGGACGGCACAACCGACGCAACGCGCACCATGGCGCTCGGGAGTCCGAGCGCCGAGCAACGCCGGGCTTACACCGCCGTGCTCAAGGGCCACCTGCTGCTTTCGCGCAGTCGCTTCCTGGCCGGGGCCGACGGCTACCAACTGGACGTTTTGGCCCGCGCGCCGCTCTGGGGGGCCGGTTTGCACTACGGTCACGGCACGGGACACGGGGTGGGCGCGGCGCTGTGCGTGCACGAGGGGCCATTCAGCGTATCGATGCGCAAGGTTCTCGTGCCGCTCGAGGTCGGCAATGTCCTTTCCATCGAACCCGGTTACTACAAAGAGGGCGCCTTCGGTATTCGTATCGAGAACCTGGCACTGGTGTCAGAGCGTGAGCAGACCGATTCGGGCACTTTCCTGGGTTTCGAAACCCTGACACTGGCTCCCTACGAGCGCGACTTGATAGAAATCGACAGCCTGTCTTTGGAAGACATTGAGCAGATAAACGACTATCACCAGAGAGTGTATGAAGAGTTGGCCTCCAGGTTGGACGACCGGATAAAAACCTGGCTACGAAAGGCGACCCGTCCGCTATGAAAAAAATCGGTGTCCTGGTACAGATTGATTCCAGATCTTTCACAGGCTTGCCACGTCCATAGCACATATGACCGCAAACCCCAGGAGGGATAAAAACATGAAAAAGTCAACAATTCTGACACTATTGGCAGTTATGGCCGTTGTATTGGCGGCCCCTTCGGCCTCTGCCGTCGGCCTGCTGATTCCCACCGACCGTTCGCTGAGTCCGTTGGGCATCAAGTACCACCGGGCCGAAGTGAAAATAAAGGATCGCGTGGCGGTCACCCACGTCGATCAGGTGTTTTACAACAACACCGACCAGGTGCTCGAGGCCACTTATATCTTTCCGTTGCCCAAGGGGGCCACTGTCTCCGACTTCTACCTGTACATCAACGGCAAGCGCACCAAGGGCGAGATTCTCGAGAAGAACCAGGCGCGCAACATCTACGAGGGGATAGTCAGGCGCATGCGCGACCCGGGGCTGCTCGAGTACCTGGGCCGCGATCTCTTCAAGTGCCGCGTCTACCCGGTGCCCCGCAGGGGCGAGCAGCGCATCGAGATCGAGTTCAGCCAGATCATGCCCTACGAGGGCGGCATCACAAAGTACTCCTACCCGATGCGCACCGATCGCACCTCGGCCCGGACGATGAAAGACTTCACCCTGTCGGTCAACATCCAGTCCAAGACCGCCATCAAGACCATCTACTCGCCGACCCACAAGATCTACAGCCGCAAGCGTGACGATCATAATGCCACGGCCGGTTTCGAAACCATGGCAGCCACCCTCGACCACGATTTCGAGATGTTTTACACGGTTTCCGACAAGGACGTCGGGCTGAACCTTTTGACCTACCGCGAGCCGGGCGAACCCGGCTTCTTCATGCTGATGGCCTCGCCCAAGAGCGAGTTCCGCGAGCGCGAGATCATCGGCAAGCGTATCTCTTTCGTGATCGACACTTCGGGATCGATGGCCGGGGCCAAGATGCGCCACGCCAAGAAGGCCATCAAGTACTGCCTGCAGAGACTGAACCCCGACGACCTGTTCAACGTGATCCGTTTTTCGACAGACGTCGAGGCCTTCGTCAAGCAGCCGGTCTCGGCCGGTAAGGACAACGTCCAGCGGGCGCTCAACTTCGTCGGTCACATGGAGGCCGCCGGCGGCACGGCCATTGACGAGGCGCTGACGACCGCCCTGGCCGGGCACGTCAAGGCCTCAGAGCCCAATATGATGGTCTTCATGACCGACGGGCATCCGACCGTGGGCGAGACCGACCCGGCCCGGATCATCAAGCATACCGCCGGTGCCAACAAGGTAGCGGCCAAGATCTTCGTCTTCGGGGTTGGCGACGAGATCAACACCAAGCTGCTCGACAAAGTCTCGGGCGGCAACCACGGCGATTCAACCTATGTCAAGCCCAACCAGGAGATCGAACACACCCTGGCCACTTTCTACGACAAGGTCAGCCACCCGGTTATGTCCGATGTCACACTCGACTTCGGTTCGATCCACGAGTACGACGTGTTGCCCAAGCACATCCCCGACCTGTTCAAGGGCGGCCAGGTGATCATGCTGGGGCGTTACCGCTCCAACGGCCACAGCGCCTTGACGCTGAGCGGAAAGATGGGCGAAGGCTCGAAGAAGTTCGTCTTCGAGGGCAAGTTCCCCAAGGTCGAACGCGACAACGACTTCATCCCGCGACTGTGGGCCACGCGCAAGATAGGCTTTCTGCTCGACAACATCCGCCTCGGCGGCGAGCGCCGCGAGCTGGTTGACGAAGTCATCCGTCTTTCGAAGCGTTACGGCATCGTCACTCCCTACACCTCGTACCTGGTGACCGAGGACAACCGCAACATGGTCGCCCGCGAGCAGCAGCGCCCGAGACCGCGGCCGATCATGAAGTCTCCCCCGCGGACCACTCGGCCGGGCTGGGGCATGGACAGGTCGGCACGCGGCGGATCGGCGAGTGGGCGGGCGAACATGCCCGCGGCTGCGCCCGAGGCCGAGTCCACCGGCAGCAAGGGAGTTTACGACTCGGTGGCTGCCAGCGCGCCGCGACGCAAGGCCAAGGCTCACATGCGCATCTTCGCCGAGAAGAAGGAAATGGCCATGCAGGCCGAGAGCGGCGAAGATGCCATCTCCATGGCCGGCGCCGTCAAGGACATGAAGAACGCCCGGGCACCGCGCGACGACGAGGACGAGGCCAGCGGCATCCGCTACGTCTCGGGACGGGCCTTCAGCTTCAAGGGCGGCGCCTGGACCGACTTGCGATACAAGAGCGGCATGCGGATGCTCAAGGTCAAGTACCTCTCGAGCGCCTACTTCCGGCTGATCGCCAAGTCGAGCTTCCTCAAGGAGGTCTTCACCCTGGGACAGCGCGTGATCGTCGTGGTCGGCACGAACAAGGCCATAGAGATCGGCACCTCGGGCAAGGAGACCATCAGCGACAGCGAGGCGCGCGAGTTCACAGCGCAATGAAGTGACGGCCGGATTCCCCTGCCCGGAATTTTTTAATCAACCACAAAGACGATCAATGAGCGCGTCAGCGGCGCGGATGCCGTCGATGGCCGACGAGACTATTCCGCCGGCGTAGCCGGAGCCTTCGCCGGCCGGATACAGACCGGCGCAGCCGGGGCTTGCGCCGTCGGGGCCGCGCAAGATCCTGACCGGGCTCGAGGTGCGGGTCTCCAAGCCGATCACGGCGGCCCGGGGATGATCGAGCCCGCGCATCTTCTTGCAGAAGACCGCAAGTCCACCCCTGAGAGCATCAGAGAGCCAATCGGGCATCAAAGCTCCGACGTCGGCCGCTGTCACCGCGGGGCGGTAGTTGATCGCCGGCAGACGCGCGCTGCGCGCCCCGGGCGCGCAGCGCATGAAATCGACAAGTCGCTGGGCCGGGGCGCGAAAGCCTCCACCTCCGGCGGCGAAGGCGGCCCGTTCGAGTTGTTGTTGAAAGCGCACTCCCTCCAGCGGGAAGCCTTCGCCGCCGAAGTCATCTACGGAAACGGCGGCCACCACGCCGGCGTTGGCCTCACCCGAATCCCGGGCGCTCGTGCTCATGCCGTTGGTGGTAAGCCCGTCAGCCTCGGTCGGGGTGGGAATGACGGTTCCTCCCGGGCACATGCAAAAGGTGTAGACGCTGCGACCGGCGACTCTGGCGGTCAAGCGATAGCTGGCCGGGCCAAGACCCGGGTGGTTGCCATACTGGATAGCGTCGATCAGCTCCTGCGGATGGGTCATGCGCAGGCCCACGGCGAAGGGTTTGGCCGCAATCGGCAGGCCAATCTCGTGCAAGCCTGCGAAAAGGTCACGCGCCGAGTTGCCGGGCGCCAGCACGGCGCCCTCGCAGGCCAGCCTGCCGTCTTCGAGCACCAGCGCGCGCAGCTTGCCGGCCTGAAGCGACAGGTTGACAACCTTCGTTTCGAAGACGAACCTGCAGCCGTCGTCTTCGAGCCGTCCGTGCAGGTTGGCCAACACCTGCGGCCAGCGGTCGCTGCCCACGTGTGGTTGGGCGTCTACCAGGATCTGATCTCTACTGCCAGCGCCGCTGGCCTGCAGCACTTCAAGCACGTGGCGCACAGCCGGCTGATGCAGGCGGGTAAAGAGCTTGCCGTCCGAGTAGGCGCCCGCGCCGCCCAGGCCGAAATGGAAGTTGCTTTCGGCTTGGAATTGTCCGCGCCCGACCAGAGCGGCGATGTCCCCGTGGCGCGCGGCCAACTGGCGTCCCCTCTCGACCAGCAGCGGGCGCAGGCCGGCCTGGCATAAGCGCATGGCGGCGAACAGTCCGGCCGGCCCGGCGCCGACCACGGCGACATCCCTTTGGCCGGCAACAGTCCGTGCGGGCGCAAGCGGCGAGGGCGGGCCGACCATATGGGTATGCAAAGGAAGATGTTCGGGTGGACGGGAGAGCCTGGCGCGGATGCCGAGCACGAAGCGCGGTCTGCCGTGTCGCGAGTCGATCGAACGGCGCACGACACTGGCGTCGATCACTCGCTCGAGCGGCACGCCCAGGCGAGCCGCGGCCAGACGGGAGGGATCTTCATCCCGAGCCTCGATCGCCAGCTCGACACCGTCGAGTTGCAGTTCGCATTGCGCGTCGGATACCATCTCCAAGACATCATAATGCCAACGTGAGCCCGGTCACAAGCGCGCGCTCAGCACACTCCCAAAGACTCACACTGTTGCAATCCGAATACACTGCCGTACCACGTAACCACTTGAATAACAGGTGTTATCCAGACGGCACGTATCTTGCGACCAGGTGCGTCAAGACGATGGAGGTGCCTGATGAAAAAGCGTCCGAGACACAAGCGCAGACTTACGGTCATCATCTTATTGAGCCTTGCGAACACTTTCTGCGCGACGATCGATCGCGGCCGATCGAAGTCATCGATCAGCGCCGCTGCCGAATACGGCATGGCCGGAAATCGCAGCTATGGTTGCGGGGGCGAGGTATTGAGCGAGCAGCGCCATCACCAGATCGGCGGCAAGGTCACTTATCGTTACGAGGACCAACACGGCCTGATAGCCCAGGCGGACGCCGGCGCCCTCTTCGGTTCGCTGGCCAATCACTTCGGCTTCGAACCCACCAGGCGCGACTACTTCATGGGCTCCATCGGCGGGCTTATCGGTTACGATTTGAACTATCTGGGAGTGGATCTGGGCGCCGGAGTGCTGTTCGACGATCGCGGCCGGGTGTTGGCGGTGCCGCGTTTCAACTTGCGCCTGGGCTCCCTGAAGAACGCCTGGTTCGAGACGGGTATCGGGCCCCTGGATGCGCCCTTCGACGGGCGCCTGCTGTACGGCGGTATCGGCCTGCGCGGTGACATTTTCCGCCTGAACTTCGGGGCGGCCTTCATCGGCCGCCCGCTGGTAAACCTGGATTGCGGCTACGACGAGATAACCATGGGCGAGTTGACCGACAACGGCCTCGATCTCGGCGGCTACGCCACCTTGACCCTGATGTTGGGTCACGGCATCGGCCTCGACCTGGGCGCCATAGCCGCCGAGAACTTCTCCGGCCGCCTCGGCCTGCGCATGGAATTTTAAAAAACAAGAGTCGGATGCTATTTTCCGTGTTCGTGGTAGGGTTGGGACTCAGGCGACTGGAACGAAAGGACACAAGATGCCGGCTCTTGGATGGGAAAAACTCGAAGAAAAAGAGAGCTACCATTGCAGGATCTTCTCGATTCAAAAACAGCGCTCGCGCTCGCTGCGCGACGGGCGTGAGCACGACTTCGATCTTCTCTACTCGCCCGACTGGGTCAACGTGGCGGCCGTGACCACGGCCGGCAACCTTTTGCTGATTCGCCAGTATCGCCACGGCAGCGGGGAGATCACCACCGAGATTCCCGGCGGCATGCTCGATGACGGAGAGAGCCCGCTCGAGGCCGCCAGGCGGGAGCTGTCCGAAGAGACCGGCTACACCTCGGCGGAGTGGGAGCAGATCGGCATTGTCGAGCCGAATCCCGCCTTCCAGACCAACCGCACTTACACCTTCCTGGCCCGCGGCGCGACCCGCACGGGAGCCCAGCACCTGGACGCCAACGAGGATATCGAGGTTTTCGAACACCCCCTGGGCAACATCTGGAGCCTGGTAGCCGGCGGGAAAATCAAGCACGCCCTGGTGTTGTGCGCCGTGTTGCACCTGGTGCGTCACGGCGATCTCAGCCAGCCCGGGATGTGAGCCATGCGCGCGCAGGTCTTCCTTATCCCCTTCCTGCTGGTCGCGCCGGTCGCCGGCGCGGGTGATTTTCCACCCGAGCATCTTCTCGGATCGCTCGAGGAAGGCGTCTCGCCTGATGTGCTGATTATCAAGCAGGGCCGGCCCGGAACCGTCGATATGGCTTACCAGCCGGTTCTCGAACTCTACCCGCTTCTGAAGATGCCGGCTGCCTGGGAGGTGCGGGCCGAGTATGTCCAGAAACGATTGATCAGTTACTTCGACTGGCGGGCGGTGGCCTACAGCCCGGTGGCGCTTCGGCGTGAGTTCAGCTTGAGAAGGGTGGCCGGCGGGCTGATCGTCTTGCAGGGTCTGGCCAGCCAGGACTTTCTGCGCATCGATCGCTGGATGATCGAGCCACGGCTGCGAGGCTACGAGGGATCGATGGTCACGCCGGCCGAATGGACGGTCGAGGTTGGCGGTCGAAAAGGCCCGACCTACGACCTGGTAAATTGGCTGACCGTCAGCCGCGACGGGCGGCGCCTGGCCTATGCCGGCAAGAAGGCCGATCTCTGGCAGGTTGTGCTGGACGGCAAGCCTGGCCCGGGATACGCGCGAGTGGACAAGCCGGTCTTCTCCCCCGACGGAAAGAGGTTCGCCTACTGCGCCATGAAGGGCATCAAGTGGCATGTCGTCACCGACGACGGGCACGAGGGGCCGGGCTTTGCCCAGGTGGATTGGCCGGTCTTTAGCCCGGCCGGCAAGCGGCTGGCTTACACGGTCGTGGACGGCACCAGGCATCACGTTGTTCTCAACGGGGAAGAGGGCGAGGGCTACGACATGGTCGAGCGCCCGGTCTTTGGAGCCGATGGGAGAATGGCCTACGTGGCCAGAAACACGGGTGAGATGTTCGTGGTGCTGGGCAAGCGCGAGTTGCCGGCGCACCAGCTGGTTAGATGGCCCACCTTCAGCGCCGACGGCAAATCTTTTGCCTACAGCGTCCTGGACGGATCGGAGGGCTACATGGTTCTGGACGGCAAACCACGGCAGAAATTCGACGAGGTCGATTGGCCGGTCTTCGCGAACTGCGGCGGATCTTTGGCCTACCGTGCGCGGGAGGGGGTCAAGTGGATCATGGTTGTTGACGGCCGCTTCGACCGGCGCTTCGATCTGGTTGAACGGCCGATTTTCGGACCGAGTGGCAAGCTTGTGGCCTTCGCCGCTCAGAAGGACCAGAAATGGTTCGCGGTATCCGGAAGCGCCGTCAGCGATCCTTTCGACTGGGTTGGCCGGTTGCGGGTGAGTCCTGACGGCAAGCTGGTGGGTTTCGGCGCCCAGCTGGGATCGCAGACCTGGTGGAAGGTAATGCAGATGGGAAAAAAGATGCCCTGATTGCACCTGTGGTGCGAAGACGCCTATACACACAGCCCTGTCCCTTGCAGTGCGTCAAGCGCATGAAACACAAACACTCCCACTCAGCGCCGGATGTTGGCGCGACTCTTGCTTACATCCCGGGATGCATGACAAGGGAAGGGAGGTTGGCGATGGCAGATTCAAGCTACAAGGGGACGGCGGTGGTGAGCCCTTCGATGGTTCGCGGCATCTTCAACGAACTTTGTCAAAACGGCTATAACGAACGACAGATCGAGGCTCTTTCCGCAGAATTGGCCGAGATGGCCGCGATGCGACGCGAGCATCAAGAAGCCCAGGGTCTGTGGCGGCTGGCCAACCAGATATCAGTGGGTGAACGCGCGGACAACGCCGAAAACGGGCTGTTTGCTATCGGCTGTCCCGAAGGATTTGAGTCCCTGTGTCTCTCGGCGGCTAGCGCACCCGCAAATTGACCTTATTGACATGATGCTTGAAAACGCGCACCCCGCCGCCGGCCGAGACTGCCTGCAGAATGCCGTCTACATCCTCGACCAGGATGCCCGATAGTCGTGAGACGGGGGTTTGCTCGAAGGCCTCGGGCAGCAGGGGAGTGGAGGCGCCCAGGATCACCACCTCGCGGCAACCGCGTGCGGCCACCAGAATCTCGTCGATGGTGTGATTGATGATCGCCGTGCCGGTGATCAAGGCGATCTGACATCCGGGTAACCGCTGACGGGCCTCGCCGGCCGGTCTGATCTCTCCCTGGGCTGTAGCGATTCTTTCGAAGATGGTGAGCGAGGCCGCCATTTGCCTGACGGGCCCGGCAAGCGGTTTGAAGTTTCCAACCATGCCGACGTGATCTTCAGGCCCGATGCCGATTTGTTCAAGAACGTCTCCCGGCTGGTAGTCGGGACCGGGCCGATTGGCAAGCGCGTTGGCGCAGGCCAAGCCCAGGGCCGCCTCGATGGGGTCGGCAGAGGACAGCCGAGCCAACAGATCCGCAGCCTGGCGCCCGGCGACGGGATGCAGATCGTCGAGCAGTGTGCAACAGTGCTCTTCGCGGGGAAGGAAAGTGAGTGCGATGCCGGTGCCGCCGTCCGTGAGCCTTACGGCGGTGTAACCCAGCCCGATGCGCACCTCGGCGACGGAAGCTGCGGCGGCTTTCGGTGTGAGAATTTCAATGATGCGGGATGCTATCGACAAGACCTGCCTTTCAGGTTCGCAAAGATTCGGGCCGCATCTTCTCTCATGACGTGCTTCGAGCAAACACTTTTTTTCGATTTGACTTTTTATTGTCCTTTCGTATGTTGTTATCTTGGGCACGAGGAGGAATGTAGAGACATGCAAAAGTTTCTTGTTATCGTAGGGGCCGGATTGCTCCTACTGGCCGGTTGCAAGACTATGCCAGTGGCCGGCGAATGTCCCGAAGTGGCCAATCTGCACTGCATGACACGCAAGATCTGCAGCCCGGATCGCGAGCGCGGGTGTCAGAAATGCATCTGCGAGTCTCCCTGGGGAAAAGACGACATCCAACAGGACGACCTGCAGCGCGGGCGCTCGCCGGACAACAAGTTTTAGTCGAACCATTTGCATGGTTGACTATTTTTCGGGGCTGGGATAGAAGCATCTCCCCCGGGGTTGGGAGTATGTGGGGATCTCGGGATTCCAGGAGACGTTTTTCAATACAAGGAGGTTTCTCATGGCGGTAAAAATCGCGATCAACGGATTCGGGCGCATCGGGCGCTGTGTCACCCGGGCCATCTACCAGAACGGGCTTGAAGACAAGTTCGACCTGGTACACATCAACGACATCACCGACGACAAGACGCTGGCCCACCTGCTGAGACATGACTCCAATCACGGTGGTTTCAAGTTCGAAGTCGGCGTCGGACAGGACCGCATCACCATAGGGGACAAGAAGGTGACCACCTCGGCCATCAAGGACCCGACCGAGCTGCCCTGGAAAGAGAAGAAAATCGACGTCGTGCTCGAGTGCACCGGCATTTTCCGCAGCGGCGATACGGCCGGCAAGCATCTTACGGCAGGCGCCAAGCGGGTGCTGCTCTCGGCCCCGCCCAAGTCGAAAGACATCCGGACCTTCGTCTACGGCGTGAACCACAAGGAGTTTGATCCCGCCAAGGACAAGGTCCTCTCAAACGCCTCCTGCACCACTAACTGCCTGGCCCCGGTGGCCAAGGTTCTCGACGAGTCTTTCGGCATCGAACACGGGCTGATGACCACAATTCACTCCTACACCAACGACCAGCGCATCCTCGACCTGCCGCACTCCGATCTCAGGCGCGCCCGTTCGGCGGCCTCTTCGATGATCCCCACCACTACCGGGGCGGCCAGGTCCGTGGGCATGGTGTTGCCGGCTTTGGCGGGCAAGCTGGACGGCATCTCGGTGCGCGTGCCCACCTCCAACGTCTCGCTGGTCGACCTGGTTGTGGTGGTCAAGAAGCAGACCACGGCAGAAGAAGTCAACGCCGCTTTTGCCAAGGCCGCCGCCGGTGAACTCAAGGGCATCCTGGGGTTCTGCGAAGAGCCGCTCGTGTCTCATGACTTCAATGGCGATCCGCGCTCGTCGATTGTCGACGCCGACAACACGGCGGTCATGGCCGGCAACATGGTCAAGGTTCTTTCCTGGTACGACAACGAGTGGGCCTTCTCTTGCCGCATGCTGGACATGATCGCGTACATCGCGGGTTGACGGCATGGCCATCCGCTTCATCGAGGATCTGCCGATCGGCGGCCGGCGCACCTTCATCCGCGTCGACTTCAACGTGCCGCTCGAAGGCTCCCGTATTAGTGATGACACACGGGTGCGCGCGGTGCTGCCCACCGTGCGCCACGCGGTGGCGCGCGGTGCGCGGGTGATCCTGGCCTCGCACCTGGGACGCCCCAAGGGCAAGCGGGTGGATAGCCTGCGCCTCGAGCCGGTCGGCGCGCTCCTGGCCGAGCTGCTCGAACTGGAAGTGATCGCCGCCGACGACTGTGTCGGGGACGGGGCCAGGAAGCTTGCGAACGATCTGCGGGACGGACAGGTGTTGCTGCTCGAAAACCTTCGTTTCCATCCCGAGGAGAAGGCCAACGACCCGGCCTTTTCGAAGAAGCTCGCCGATCTGGCCGAGATATATATAAACGACGCCTTCGGCACGGTCCACCGGGCCCACGCCTCGATCGCCGGCATGGTCGGCTACTTCGAGGAAAAGGGAGTCGGCTACTTGATTCGCAAGGAGCTCAGGTTTCTGGGCGAGACGCTCGGCAAGCCCGCCAGGCCGTTTCTGGCCGTGCTCGGCGGCGCCAAGGTGTCAGATAAAATTGGCGTGATAGCGAGCCTGCTGACCAAGGCGGACGCCGTGCTGATAGGCGGGGCGATGGCCTACACTTTTCTCAAGGCCCGCGGTGACGAAGTAGGGCAATCGCGTGTCGAGAACGACAAGTTGCGCAAGGCGTCCGAGCTTCTCGCTATGGCCCGCGAGCGCGACGTCGAGTTGCTCTTGCCGGTCGATCACGTCGTGGCCGCCGGCCCCGATGCCGAATCGGGCGAAGTGGTTGCCGGCGCGATTCCACCAAACAGGATGGGGCTGGACATCGGACCGCAGACGATCGAACTTTTCGCTTCGCGCCTGCAGAACGCCAAGACCGTATTCTGGAACGGGCCAATGGGTGTCTTCGAGAAGGAACCCTTCGCGGAGGGTACCTTCGCCGTCGCCCGGGCACTGGCCGAGTCACAGGCGATATCGATAGTCGGAGGCGGCGACTCGGCCGCGGCGGTCGCGCGGGCCGGGTTGACGGACAAAATGTCGCACATTTCTACCGGTGGCGGGGCCAGCCTGGAATTTGTCGAGGGCAAGGTGTTGCCGGGTATTGCCGCGCTCGAGTAATAGGACCGGGCGCCGGAGGAAGTTATAATGAGAAAGCCGTTCATTGCCGGAAACTGGAAGATGAATCTCGACTCACGCGCGGCCGCGGAACTTGCCGGCCGGATTCTCGAAGCCGCCGGGTCGCTCGACACTGTGGACGTCGCGGTGGCTCCCGTGGCCACCTCGTTGCCGGCAGTGCTTGAGGTGCTTGCGGGCAGTCGCATCGGCGTCGCGGCGCAGAATTGCCACTGGGAGCAATCGGGCGCATTCACCGGCGAGGTCTCGGCCGAGATGGTCGCCGAGATCGGCTGTTCACACGTCATCATCGGACACTCAGAGCGCCGCCAGTTCTTCGGCGAGACCGACGAGACCGTCAACAAGAAGCTCAAGGCCGCGTACAGGGCGCATCTTTCACCGATAGTCTGCATGGGCGAGACTCTCGAACAGCGCGAGGCCGGCGCCACAATGCAGGTGGTTTCCAGCCAGCTCAAGGGTGCGCTTAGCGACATCACTCCCGAGCAGGCGCGCGGGCTGACGCTGGCCTACGAGCCGATCTGGGCCATCGGCACCGGCCGCACGGCGACTCCCGATCAGGCACAGGAGGTGCATGCATTTCTCAGGGGCCGGCTGGCCAAGATGTATACCGAAGAACTGGCCGGGGCGATGCGCATCCAGTACGGCGGCAGCGTCAAGCCGTCCAACGTTCGTGAACTGATGTCCCGGCCCGATATCGACGGCGCGCTTGTCGGCGGCGCGAGCTTGAAAGCCGAGAGTTTTGCGGGCATACTGAACTTTCAGGGTTGATCTTCAACCGCAGCGCAAGGAGCAGAAGAAATGTATACCTTCCTGGTGATCATTCACGTCTTCGTCTCGCTGATTTTGATCATGGTGGTGCTGCTGCAGTCGGGCAAGGGCGCCAGCATGGGCGCCGCCTTCGGCGGCGGCGGCCAGACAATGTTCGGCTCCCGCGGGCAGGCCTCGTTCATAGAGAAGCTGACGGTCGGCGCGGCCGTGCTGTTCATGGTGCTATCGGTGGTGCTGGCCACGCTCTCGGCCCGTAGCGGCTCAGACCTGGAAAGCGATGTACCGCCAGGAGTGGAAGCAGGCATGCTTCCGGATGAACAGAAGCCCGCGGCCAAGGCCGAGCCTGAGCCGACAGACAAGCCTGCCGCAGAACCCGCCGAAGCACCGGCGAAGTCATAAGCAACGAAGGCGGGAAAGACGAACTAACCTCAAGGATTGCCGATCGGAACCTGTAGCCCGCTGGCGGTGGTTGTGGTGGGTGACTGGGGTACCTGGAACTTCTCGCCCTTCTTGAGCGTGATCACGGCCAGCTTCACGATGCCGGCGGTATGGACGGTGTCTATTACCTTTACCGACTCGCCGTAGTTGGCCTCGGGGTCTATGTTGAGGAAGATCGTCTTCTCGCGCCGGTTCTTGAAAATCTCGGCAAGTTTATTGCCAAGCTCTTGGCGGTTTACCTTGTTCTGGTTCAGGAAGACCGAGTTGTCCTTGGTGAAGGTCAAGACTACCTGGTCCTGGGTGACGTCGGGGGGCAGGTCGACCTCGGCCTTCTTGGGCACGTCGAGCCTGTGCTGCATCAGCATCATCGGGGTAACCACCATGAAGATGATCAACAACACCAACAGGATGTCGATCAGCGGAGTGACGTTCATGTCCGACGAGACACCCCTTTTTCCAACCTGCATGGACATGTACTAGCCCTTCTTCTTGATTTCCTCGGTGGCCAGCTTGACCTGCTGGAAGCCGGCCTTGTGGCAGACTTCCATCACCTCGCGCACCGAACCGTAGTTGAGCCTTTTATCGCCCTTTAGGTAGATTTCCTTGGAGGGGTCCTTGCGCATCTCGTCCATCAGGCGCGTGGCCAGGTTGTTTTTGTCGACCGGGCTCTGCCCCAGGTAGACGTTGTAGGAGAAAGTCGCCCCGCGCTTGAGGTACTCCACGGAGACGATCAGATCCTTGCCGGTGTCGCTTTCCTTTTCGGGCTGCGACGCCAGGGGAAGCTGGACCGCCTTGCCCTTTTGCAGCATCGGGGTGACCACCATGAAGATGATCAGCAGCACCAGCATGACGTCAACCAGGGGCGTGACGTTGATCTCCGAGTTAAACCCCTTGGTGTCAACCTTCATCGACATTGCCGGACACTCTCCGTTTGAGGGTCAGTCGGGCGCTAGGCCCTGGCGCCGGCCGGAGCGCCGGCCGTGGCCGGCGGTTGGACAGCCGGCCGCTTCTCTTTCGTTTTCACGAGCACATCGAGAATCTCGATGGCGGATTCGTTGGTGTCCACCTGCAGGGTCTCCACCTGGCTGGTAAAGAAGTTGTAGAGCAGCACCGCGATGATGGCCACGCCGATACCGGCTCCGGTGGTCACCAGCGCCTCGGCGATGCCGGCCGAAACGGCGCCCAGGCCGCCGCTACCCTCGGCCGCCATGCCCTGGAAAGAGTTGATTATGCCGAAAACCGTGCCGAACAAACCGACGAAGGGCGCTGTCGAGCCGACCGTGGCCAGGCCGGCCATGCCGCGCCGCAAGCCGGCCATCTCGCGCGCACCCGATTTCTCGATGGCCCTGTTGACAGCGCCGAGCACATCGTAACCCGGCGGGCTGCCCTTGGCGTCGGCCTCGATCATGCTGCCCTTGATGAACTCCATCAGTCCCGAGCGAATCACCTTGGCGATGTGGCTCTGCTTGAACTGCAAAGCCGCGTCGGCGGCCTCGCGGAACTTGCCCTGGGCGAGCAGATCCTGGATCAGCATGGCATAGGCCCGCGACTGCGCCTTGGCCTTGACAAAGACGATCATCCGCTCGATGGACACGGCCACGACGTAGATGGACATGACTCCAAGGATCGAGACCACTCCCTTGGCGATGAAACCCATCCGGGCCCACATCTCGGGTATGGTGAAATCCATGTTAACCTCCTGCCTGACTGTTTTGGCCTCCGGTTACTCGAGCTTGAACACGAATTTATAGACCGTGTAGGTGCCCACCGGACGGTTGTTGATCATGTGCGGGGAGAAACGCCAGGTTGCCAGAGACTCCCGCACCGCCTTTTCGAAGTGCTTATCAGTTTTCAGAAACTTCATTTCACCCACCCGGCCATCGGGAGTGATGAAGATCTTGACGATGATCGTCGACTCGATACCGGCTGCCCTGGCGATACGCGGGTAGATCGGTTCGTGGCCCGAGACGCGCCGCTTCTTGATCACTTCCGGGGCCTGGTACTTGGGCGCCGGCGGCGGCGGAGCCGGCGCAAGTGGCGGCCCGCTCATCGCTCCGCCGATCACCCCGCCGACGACTCCGCCGACGACTCCGCCCTCGACCCCGCCCTCGACGCCATTGTCCGGACCTTCCTCGGGCTCTTCGGGCTCGCGCGCCTTCTCCTGGGGGATTTCCCTGGGCGCCATGAACTCGGTGATCTTCGGCTGAGGCTTGACCTCTTCGGTCTTGGACTCCACCTTGGGCTTCGACCTCTTCTTCGGCGGCGGCGGCGGCGGTGGCGGCGGCGGCAGGGAGGCGAAGTCGACGAAGGTGATCATTACCGGAGGCTGAGGGACGGCCTCGACAGTCATGTAGTTCATGAAAAGGATTACCGACAGCGCGATGCCGTGGAAAAACAGCGAAAACACCAATACGCCACCCAGGCGCTTGCCGCGTCCCTTGCGTTTCTCGGTAAAAGATTCAAACATGTTCGCACCTCGCTTCGAATGTTCGCCCGCAGGCGGCTCTGGTATGCAAGCTCCGCCTCATTGGACGTTCGAAGCGGCCGGTTGGTTGCCGGCCGTAGAGGTTTCCTTCTTCTCGTCTTTTTTGCCCGCCTCGGCCTTTTTCTGGGCCTCGGCCTCCTTTTTGCGCTCGCCCAGGATCTTGCCTGCTTCTACCCGCAGGTCGTAGGCCAGCTGGCCGTCCCAGGTGCGCGCCACCTCCTCGGTTTCGTACAGCATGCGCTTGAGGTAAAGCAGGTTGGCGTAAACCATGGCCTCGGCATAGCTCTCTTTGAGACCAATGGCACGCCTGCATGCCTCGATGCCCTGGTCGGCAAGCTTTAAGCAAGCCACGGGCCCTTTGAGTTTTTCCGGCTGGTAGTGCAAAAGATTCCAGGCGTAGGTGCCCACCTCGTAGAACAGGACAGCTTTCTTCTTTTGATCTTCCACAGCCTCGGCCCGGCTCCAGTACCAGTCGACGGCGTCCTGCACCAGGTTACTCTTGTCAGCGATTATGGCCAGGATCTTCATGGTTTCTATGTCGTCGGGTTTCTTTTCGAGGTCGGGCTGGAAGAACTTCAGGGCGTCCTGGTAGCGCTTGCCGTCGATGAAAAGAGTGATCAGGTACTGGCGCGCCTCGTGGTCCGCGGGGTTCTTTTCGAGCATCTTCAAGAAAATCTGTTGGGCGCGATCGGCGAGTTTCTTATCATTGGGAGCGGCCGAGAGCAGGATCTTGATAAGGAACACCCGCGCATTCTCGTCGTCGGGGTGTTTCTTGAGGTGTTTTTCGAAGGCCTCGGCGGCCAGGGCCGCGGCGTTCTTATCCTGCTCGGACTGCGAGGCAGGATCGTAGATGCTGAAATAGGCGTAGCCCAGGTTGAGGTAGATGTTGGGTGTATCGGCATCGAGGACGACGGCCTGCCTGTACTTCTCGATGGCGCCGCGGTAGTCGGATGTCTTGTAAAGCGCGTTGCCATCGCGCGCTATCTTTCGGGCACTAATGGTGTCGAACACCCCGCAGGCACCCAGCTCGGCACTCAGGGCCGAAATGACGAGGATCATCAGGTAATGTCTTGGCGCCGGCATCGCGTTTTCCATATCCATATGCGATTTTTTCGTACCGAGGTAATAGCCATTTTCTAAGCAGCATGCAAGAAAAAATTTGCATTGCCCACTGAATGGCGATCGTGCCGGTATAAAATGGACGAATTTACTTGCATAGGGGTGTGGAGATATGGTACGCGCGCTGTTCATGGCATGATTATTGTTGAGTTGGTGCTTAGCTCATTGTTTTGTAAATGAATTGTTTTTTTCGAACCCAAACTCGGAGGCCACGATGAAGAAGAAAAACTTGTGGTTGCTGGCTGCATCGCTGGCGGGGCTTATGTTATTGCCCCTGCTCGCCTGCGACGCGGTCTACGACTCGAGCAACGTGCAAAAATACGCAGCGGTGAGAGGTACGGTGCGTATCCCGGCGGCGCTTGCGCCCCTGTTGCCCTCGGAGGCCGCGGAAGGCGAAACCATGCGTGCCGGCGCCCCCGGCAACTGCATCGACACCGCCTACGAACTGCCGACCATCGTGGCAGATTCGCCGGCCTTGGTCGTCAAGGGCGACATCGCGCCAATGTACCTCGGCGGCTCGTGCGAGCCCTCCACAGTCTGGCTCAAGTTCCAGGTGAACAAGAAGGCCTCGATCTCGATGAAGTTCGACTGGGACAACGCCGCCGTGGACGGTTTCGTTCCCATGATCTACGACAACAAGGCCGGAAGCAACATGCTCGACTTCCTGATGTGGGATCTGTCCGGCGAAGCGCCGGTCACCTTGAGCTTCGTGGCCAATCCCACCAGCACCTATTACTTGCGCTGGCTGAAGTGGTTCTCTTCCAACACCCCGACCGGCTATAAGATCAGCATCGGCGCCGTCTCCGGCACGGTGGTCGGCAAGATCCTGGTCGGCGCCTATGTCGACAGCCAGCCTTTCAAGATTGTCCCGGCGGCCTACGCCAACGACGGCGATCCCGAGGGCATGGAAGACGCGGGCAAGCCCAAGAACCCCGTGGGCGGAACCACCGCCAGGGATCTCAGGGTCGACGAGTCCACCTGCAACGCCGACGGCAACTGCGACTTGGTCGGCTGGTTCGACGGGCTGCTGATCCCGATCATCAAGTGCAACCAGCAGGCCGACTGCATACCGCCAATTTGCAACGACCTGAATCTCGACCCGTCCGACCCGCTCTGCGCTACCTCCCCCTGCAAGGACGGCTATTGCGCCTACAACGTGGTGGCCATCGCGGACAACGACAGCGGCAACACCCTCAACTTCTCGATCAACGGCCCGCCGACCACGGCCGACTTCGTAACAGCTGGGGCGATGGAGGTTCCCAACGCCAACGTAGACCTGAAAAAGGGCTGGAAGCTGTATACGCTTGGCGAGCTGAAGATCGACACCGCCGTTGCCGACGGAGACTTCGACGGGGTGGTCGACTTCGACCGCAACGGCGACGGCATCGTCGACGACAACTGCCCCGCGGTCTTCAACCCGAACCAGACGGATTCCGACGGGGACGGGGTCGGTGACCTGTGCGACAACTGCATCGACACCCCCAACGCCGACCAGGCCAACAGCGACGGCATCGGCCCGGGCGACGAATGCAACGGCGGCGATGACGCCGACGGCGACGAGATCGAAGACAGTTACGTCGACGAAGACAACAAGGGCGACAACTGTCCCGGCGTGGCCAACGCCGACCAGGCCGATCTCGACAACGACGGATTGGGAGACGCCTGTGACAGCGACATCGACAACGACGGCATTCTCAACGACGCCGATCAGGACAACTGCCCGGACAACGCCAACCATAATCAGAACGACGCCGACGCCGACGGTGTCGGCGACGCCTGCGACAATTGCCGCGGCGGCCTGGGCGCCTGTCTGCCGGGTATAACCCTCGACAAGAGCTATGACAACGCGCGCGACGAGTGGGACGCCAAGTGGGAGGCCTGCGAGTTGGTGGCCACCATGGCGCTGTCAGAATGCGGTGCCTTGAACGAGGCCTGCCTGGCCGGCGCCTGCTCCGATTGCAATCCCGGGGCGGCCGACTGTTACGCCGCTAACGGTTGCACCAAGACCAACGTGGATGCCTGTGACACGGCCCAGGATCGCTGCGACGCGCTGTGCGTGAAATACCCTTCCGACCGTGAAGACCTGCAGAAAGACTGCCATGAAAGCTGCCAGAGCAAACGCAACAGCTGCGTCGGAGCCGGCGGCTGTCATCGCAAGGATTTCGATCGCTGCATGATCTGCACCGATTTGTGCCAGAAGCAGTGCGCCGATTATGACGCCTACTGCCTGGACAACGGGGCCCTGTGCTCCGGCGCCGACTGCTCGGCCTCAAACGCCGGCCAGCTCGACAGCGACGGCGACGGGTTGGGCGATGCTTGCGACGCCGACGATGACGGCGACGGCGTCCTCGACGCCGATGAGGTCTCTGGCTGCGAACTGCTCGCCAATGGCTCAGACGATACCGACGGCGACGGCATCCCCGACGGCTGCGACGACTGCGTCGAACAGGCCAACGCCGGCCAGGCCGACGCGGACGACGACGGAGTCGGCGACCTGTGCGACAACTGTCCCGCCCTGGCCAATCCGGTCGACGCTGATAGCGGCGTGCAACTCGATGCCGACAGCGACGGCCTGGGCGACGAGTGCGACCCCGACGACGACGGCGACGGCGTTTGCGATCCCGATCAAGCGGGCGCCGGCTGCACCGGCGTTGACAGTTGCCCCTCGAATCCCAATCCCCGGCCGGCCTGCACCGCCGCAACCGCCTTAGTTGACTGCGCCGGGGCCGGCGATGTCTGCGCCGGTTCGGTGTGCATCGCGCAGCTCGACAGCGACGGCGACGGTATTGGCGACGAGTGCGACAACTGCCCGGCCGACGCCAACGCAGGCCAGGAAGACGTCGACGGCGACGGGGTCGGCAACGTTTGCGACAACTGCCCTGCGATTGACAATGGAGACCAGCTCAACACCGACGGCGCACCCAAGCTCACGAGCTGTGAGACCTCGGCCGACTGCGCCGGCGGTACGTATTGTATCGGTGACGTGGGCGCCATGGTCTGCAAGAGCAAGTGCGAGACAGACTTCGATTGCCCCGAGGGCTTCGCTTGCTCAGGCGAGTACTGCGATCCTGTCAGCACGGGTCATGACACGCTGGGTGATGCCTGCGATCCGGACGACGACGGCGACGGCATCTGCGATCCCGACGTGGTCGCAGCCGGCTGCACCGGCTCGGATAACTGCCCGCTCAACCGTAACCCCGATCAATCGGACTCCGACGGAAACGGTATCGGCGACATTTGCGACGTGGACACCGACGGCGACGGCCAGATCGACGGCGCCGACGCCTGTCCGGATGTTCCGACACCGTTGTGCAGCGCCTTGAGCCCTTGCGCGGCCGGAGAGTGCAAGCCGGTAGAGCGCGCCTGGGATCCCGACGCTGGGCCACAGGGTGAATGGGTCGAGGTCGATCGTTGCACGCAACACGTCGACAGCGACAGTGACGGCCTGGGCGACATCTGCGATCCTTGTCCCAACGACGAGACCAACGACGACACGGACGGCGACGGCATCGGCGACGCCTGCGGCGATATCTGCCCGGCCGCCGCCAACACGATCGCCTGCACTACCGACGCCGACTGCGTCCTGGTGCCTTTCGACCATTGCATAGTAAACAGCCGCACACCTCAGGCCGGAGCGCCTGACACCACGGCCGGCATCTGCGCCGGTCAGCTCGACAGCGACAGCGACAGCTACGGCGACGCCTGCGACAGCGACGACGACAACGACGGCGCCGAGGATACGGCTGATAACTGCCCGTTGCTGGCCAACGCCGACCAGGCCGACGAGGACGCCGACGGAGTCGGCACGGCCTGCGACAACTGCCCGGCCACGGCCAATGCGAGTCAGTCCAATGTCGACGGCGACGCCTTTGGCGACGCCTGCGACCCCGACGCCGACAACGACGGCGTGTTGGACGACGGCGACGGAAGCGGCACCCCGGGCGACCATCCCTGCACCGGCGGGGCTGTCCTGAACTGCGACGACAACTGCCCGCTGACCCCCAACGCCGACCAGGCGGACGTCAACGGCAACGGCACCGGCGACGCCTGCGAACAGGGCGAGGTTGTAACCGACCTGTTCGAGGAAGAGGACAACGCTTTAGCCAACCCGCAGGACATCGGCATAGTCAGTATGGGCTACGACTACCGGATGACCGGCTACTGCGCGGATGCCAGCAACGACGGAGCGTCTTGGACCGGCGACTGGGACGTCTACCAGTTCCAGGTCGACGACTCGGGCACTTTCAAGGCCAAGCTGCACTGGACGGCCCCCGACAGCGACTACGACGCGATACTGCTGATGAAAGACCCTCCCGGGGAGACACCTGGCTGGTACATCATCGACGGCTACCTCGGGGCCAACGCCGGCTTCGAGCCGACCGAGATCACCATGGCCGGCGTCGAGCCGGGCTACACCTACGGCATAGCGGTACTGGGCTGGGAAGGCGGCGAGGGAATATACACCGTCGACTTCGGCTTCAACTTCGTAAAAGAGGTCGAACCCAACGACACTGGCTCGACCGCCCAGGACATCGGAACGTTCTCCGACGGCTACGGCGTTACCATCCTGGGAAACAGCGCTCTTATCCAGGGCGACGATGATTTGTACCTGTTCTTCGTAGACGCTCCCGGCAAGGTCAGCTACCAGCTTAACTGGGACGACCAGACCGCCGGATCCGACTATGACATCATCCTCTACGACGGCTCGACGGGCCAGTACATAGACGGCGGCGCAGGGGCCACGACGGCCAGGCCTGAAGTTGTGCAGGACATCGCGGTTTCAACCGGGGTGCCTTACCTGCTTTTCGTCAACGGTTACGCCGGCGAACCCGGAGATTATCAGGCCTACATCAGCTTCACGGCTGATTAGAGCGCCTGAGATATGAAAGGAGGCCCAAGGTGAAACGAAATCGAATCACGACCCTGGCGTCGGTTTTGGTTGTCTTGCTTTCAGTTGCCCTGGCCATGCCCGCGCTGGCGGATCAGACCGGCAAGATGAAAGGAACCGTCTATGACCCCGACGGCGTGCCCTTGGCGGGCGTGACCGTCACTATCAGCAGCAAGAACATGATGGGCAAGAGAAAGATCCAGACATCCGAGGAAGGCAGTTTTCTGTTCTTCGGCCTGCCCCCCGGCAAGTACTCCATCGAGATCGAGCAATCGGGTTTCTTGCCATTCAAACAGGAGCAACTGATCATCAACATCGGCGGCACGGCCTCGCTCGACATCCTGCTCGAGGTGCCCACCGCCGAGGAAACCGTGGTGGTCACCGCCAAGCGGCCGGTGGTCGACAAGGAAAAGACCAGCCTGGGCCAGAACTTCGACGACGAGTTCCTCGAGGAGGTCCCGGTGGCGCGTAGTTACCAGAGCGTCGCCCAGCTGGCCCCGGGCGTGGTCGGCGGTTCCAACCCCAACGTCCACGGCGGCTCGCTGTACGGCAACCAGTACCTGGTTGACGGCGTCAACACCACCGACCCCTCGACCAACACCTTCGCCGCCAACTTCAACTACGACGCCATCAAGGAAGTCCAGGTGTTGACCGGCGGGCTGGATGCCGAGTACGGCCAGGCCACCGGCGGGATCATCAACCTGGTTACCAAGAGCGGCGGCAACGAGTTTCACGCCGACACCTCGTTCTACATGACTCCCGACTGGCTGCGCCTGCGCGAAGACTTCGAGAAGGACACCGTGGGCGAGTCGAATGCCTACAACTTCAACCTCAATGCCGGCGGCCCGATCATCAAGGACAAGCTGTGGTACTTCGCATCGGTGCAGTTCAACTACAGTAAGTCGTTCATCGCCCCGACCGAGAACTTCTTCGACCCGACCGATCCCGATCTATACCAGCACCCGGGCCAAAGATGGCTGAGCTTCTACTACCTGGGCAAGCTGACCTACCAGATGACCGACAAGCACAAGCTGACCTTCATGTTCCAGGGCGACCCGGCCTGGATCGACAACGTCTCGCAGGGGTCCACCATTGCTCCCGAGGCAGAGGAGAAGCGCTACCAGTTCGGCGGTTTCTACTCCCTGGCCTGGGAGGCGCTGTGGTCCAAGAACCTGTTCCAGCGCACCCAGGTCGGCCTGATGCGCTCGGGCATGAAGCAGTCGCCGATGTCGGGCTGTACCGATGTGGACAACCCCGACTGCCGGGCCCACTCTGACGCGGACACCGGGCTGAGCACCGGCAACTACACGCGCAACTCGATCGATCACCGCTGGCGGCTGCAGGTCGACTCGGCCTGGACCTACTACCTGGACGACTTTCTGGGCGACCATGAGATCAAGGCCGGCTGGAACTTCGCCCGTACCTGGTCTGATTGGGATTTCAAGTATAACGGCGGCGGCATGTACACCGACAAGAGCGGGCGGCCCTACCGCTTCACAGAAATCGTCCCCGACCCGGTCACGGGCAGAAAAGGCTTTTTGACCGAGGACATCGGCTACACGCTGGGCGTCTTTTTGCAGGACTCCTGGAAGATTTTCAAGACCTTGACCTTCAAGCCGGGTGTGCGCATCGACTACGTGCGCATGGGGGGCAAGGAGGGCACCACGGTGGAATACGCCGCGGCCAGCCCGCGCATCAACCTGGTCTGGGACGCCACCGGCGACGGCAAGACCGTCGTCAGGGCCGGTTACAACCGCTACGTCGATCCCGGCTGGTTCAACGTGTCTTCCTTCCTGGGCAACAAACAGGCCTGGACGCGCACCATGGAGTACAACCCGGCCACGCAGCAGTATGACATCTTCTTCTCCGAGTCCAATAACCCCAACGAGCAGTCCGGGGTGATCGGCTCGACCAACAACACCGCCCCGCACTCCGACGAGTTCTCGGTGCAGGTCGAGCGCGAGTTGTTCACCGACTTCTCGCTGGGGATCAACGGGATCTACCGCGAGTTCAAGTACCTGTTCGAGGACGTCGAGGTCAACGAAATCTGGAACCAGGACGGCTCGGACCTGATCGGCTACAAGAGCTCGCGCGAGAACTACATCTACCAGACCCAGAACCCGCGCGAGGCCTGGCGGCGTTACTGGGGCTTCGAGGTCGTGGCCCGTAAGGCCTTCAGCGACAACTGGCAGATGAACGCCTCGTACACATACTCGCGCTCAATGGGCGCGCCCGAGGGTTACTGGTCTTCCTACATGGACAACCCCCGACAGGATTCCTATATGTGGAGCTTTGCCTCGTTCGACCGGCGGCACGTGATCAAGATCGACGGCTCCTACCACCTGCCCTGGGGCGTCGAGTTGGGCGCCAGCGTTTGGTGGGCCACGGGCGCTCCCTACTCGAAGTACTTCAAGGACAGCTACTACGGGGCGTACTACATGCTGCAAGCCCCGGCCGGATTCGACCCTGATCACCGGGGCAACGAGTACTGGAACCGCACCCCGGACGTTATGTACATCAGCCTGAAGATAGTCTGGGATCTGAAGGAGCTGACCGGCCAGCAGATCGACATCATCGGCTATGTCAACGATGTCCTGAACCTGCGCTACAAGACCGACCTCGAGACCAGCGCCTATCCCGCGGGCAGCGCCCGCGAGTATGGCAAGTACTACGGTCTGGGCAGCGGCCTGTCGGCACAACTCGGCCTTCGTTACCGCTACTAGCTAGGCACGCTAACCGCTCAAAGGCCGCCCCCCTGACGGGGGACGGCCTTTTTTATTTGCCTGGGGAACGCGGCTGTGCTAGGAAAGCGCCTGGTCTCAACAGGCGGAGGTCGTGCCCAGGTGGTGGAAACGGTATACACGTACGTTTGAGGGGCGTATGGGGTAACCCTTGCGGGTTCGAGTCCCGCCCTGGGCATCGATTCAATCCTCCCTCCCCCGAAGGGGGAGGGAGGATTCTAGATAAGGCAACTTGCCAAGCCGGCCCCATCTGCGATACGCTCTGCCGCATGATGCATCTTCTTACGTTCCTGGTGGTTAGCTGCGTTTCCGGACCGGTCGTCGGCCCAGGACCCGGGGACATCTTGCGCGCGCAGGCCTTTGCACCGCTTTTGGCACAGTCTTTCGGAATGGACGTCGACGAGGGTGAAAAGGCCGCGCGTCCCGAGAAGAAGGCCAAGCCAAAACCGAAAAAGAAGCCGGCCGAAGTCAAGAATGAAAAAGACCTCTGGAGCGAGCCCGCAGAAAAGGCCAAGGGCGAGGGGAAAGAGGGCGACAAAGGAGAAGACGACAAGGGAGAAGGCGACGTCGAAGAGATCCCCGAGGACGAGATAGAAGATGTCGATACGGGCGATGAGGGGGCCGATCAGGGGAAGGGCGAGCAAGTCCCGGACGAAGGCGAGCAAGGCCAAGATACCCAGCGCGACAAGTGGGGGGACGAGGAACGCATCAAGAACGCCGAGTCACTGGACAACGAAAAAGACCTGCCCCTGGTCAAGAAACCCGCTCGGGCCGATGCCGGCATGAAAAAGCCGGTGGCCCAAAAACCATTACCCGCGCCCGACGCCGGTATGGCCAAGGAGCCTCGGCCGGTCGCCGGCGGCGCGGCGGAAGAAACCCGGGAGGACGCAGGACAGCAAGGCGAACCGCAAGTCGCCGGCAAGATTCGGCCGCCTTCGGGCAGTGTGGCCGATCTGTCCGCCTTGTGGGAGCAGCGGCGCATCCATCTGTCGCAAAGAGACTTCGAACTGGCGGGCCAGGATCTGGAGCGCTTTCTGCAGTTGAAGGAGGAGCTCGACATCCGCAACCTGTACGGCCGCGCCCAGGTGCTCTTGCGAGAGGCCCTAAAGGCGCGCCGGGCCGAGGATCTCAAACTGGCAGGCAAGTTGGTGGAGGCGGCGGTAGCGGCCGCCCCCGATATGCCGGCCGTCTACATGGGCAGGGCTTCATTGTGGTTCGCCCAGAACCCGCTCGGAGTGGGTCGGGTGCTGGGCGCCTTGATGGATGCCTCGCGGGCCGCTTTCGCAGACCCTTTGTCGCTGAATCGATTCCTGGTTGACCTGATTACGGGCCTGTTGATGGGACTGGTGCTGGCCGCGGGAATTTTCGTCCTGGTTCAGTTCCTGCGCTACCTGCGCCTGTTCTTCCACGATTTTCACCATCTCTTCCCGGCCGGCGTGGCACAATTGCAAACCGGATTTCTTGCCGTTCTGGTGATTTTGGTGCCGGTCATTTTCAGAACCGGCCTGGTATCGGTGCTGATAGTGTGGGCTTTGATCGCCTGGGTCTATCAGCAACGCCGCGAGAGGATCGTCACCTTCCTGGTGGTTGTTTTCCTGGCCATGATTCCGTTTGCCTTGAACTGGATTGTCGCAGGTGTCAACCTGCCCGAAACCCTGATCGGCGACGTGGCGGCCGTAGAACGGGGGGCGGCCCCCAGCAGAAGCATAGGTCGCTTGAAGGCTTACCTGGAGGAGGATCCCGGATCTGAGGTCGTGCTGGCTTCGCTGGGAGGATACTACAAGCGCACGGGGGAAATGGCCCTGGCACGCGGTTACCTCGAGCGGGCGATCGGCGCACATCCCGAATCGGCCGTGCTGCACAACAATCTGGGCAACGTCCTTTTCCTGACCGGCGATCTTACCGGGGCGCTGAAGCATTACGACCGGGCCGCCGACAAACGACCCGATTTGGCAGAGCCTTACTATAACCTGAGCCGGGCCTATTCGGCGAGACTCGATCTCGATAAGGCGCGCGAACATCGGCGTGATGCCAACCGGCTTGATGCGGAAGGCGTGCGCCGCTGGATTAAAATGGCCAAGACCGGCCGGGCCCGCGACGCCGTGATAGATATTCCGCTTCCCGATAAATGGCTGCGGGCGGCCATCGGCAAGAGGGACGGGCATGAGTTACGGGAGGCCGCGGAGACCATCTGGGAGAACTGGGGCGGCGTCGGCAGCACGGGTGCATTTCCATACGTCGGCGCGGGTGTGATTGCCTTGATGGTGTTGTTGCTTTTGTTGCGCGGTAAAATCTACATTTCCGGCCCGTGCGTGCGCTGCGGCCGGCCCGTCTGCCGCAGGTGCAACTCGGAGTTGCCCGATGACACCACTTGTGGACAGTGCTTTCACGCCTTCAGCCACAAAGACCAGGTGGATGCCAAATCGCGTATCGCAAAGGAAATCCAGATCCGCCACTACCGCCTGCGAAAGGAGCGCCTGGCGCGATTCATCACCTTCGTCTTGCCGGGCGTCGGACAGATGGTGAAAGACAGGCCGCTTCGCGGAGCGCTGTTCTTGGCGGTCTCTTGCTGTGTGCTGACACAAGTATTGCTGGGCGGCGACGGCCTGATGGTCGACCCGCATTCACTGGGAACCGGAATCGATTGGATCAAGTTCGTGCCGCTCATGATTTTATTCGCCGGCACCTATGCCTGGGCCGTCCTGGACGCGTTCCGGGCGGAAACTTGATGCCGCGAGGGAAGCCATGGCGCTCAAGGGAACCCTGAAAGACTTCGGCATCGCCGACATTTTCCAGCTGATCAGCCATCAGTCCAAGACCGGGGTGCTGCACCTGCATTCGAAGGATCAGGAAGTGCGCATCTCGTTCGTAAACGGCGACGTTGTGCGGGCCGAGTCGACCACTCGCAAAAGCAAGGATCTGCTGGGGGCCATGTTGGTCAGGGCCAAGATTCTCTCCGAGGCCCAGCTGGAACAGGCTCTCGAGATCCAGAAGCGCACCCTGAAGCGCTTGGGAAGCATCCTGGTGGAACGGGGGTTCATCAGCCAGTCCGACATCAAGGAGTTTACCCTGTTGCAGACGACCGAGACGGTCTACAAGCTTTTCAACTGGGAGGTTGGAACCTACGCCTTCGAGGCGGAAGACGTGGTTTACGACAAGGACACGGTCGAGCCGATTCGCTCAGAGAACGTTCTGATGGAAGGCTTCCGGATGGTCGACGAATGGCCGATGGTCCGGAAAAAAATTACCTCGTTGGAGATGACCTTCAAGAAAGTCAAGAAGCTCCCCGGCCAGGCGGCGGGTAGCGTTGATGACGAGATCGACAGCGCCATTGACGACATGTTCTCGGAGGGCGGCGGTAAAGGCGCCAAGGCCGGGAGCGTCGGAAGAAGTGAGATCAAGGTATACGAGCTGATCGAGGAAGGTCGCGGTGTTCAGAAGCTGATAGACCTGTCTAGATTGGGTGAGTTCGAAACCTGTAAGGCACTGGTCGGCTTGCTGGCCGATGGGTACATCAAGGTTGACACGGTTCGCAAGGACATCGCCGGGGAGAAACCCGGCCGCCGGGTTCGCTCTTTTTCCTTCGGCCGCGTTTTCGTCCAGGCCGGCATGTACCTGTTCATTGTCGGGCTGCTCTTCATTCTTTACCGCACGGTGGATGTGCTGGCCTTGTTCGAACCGTCCGAGGGCAGGTTTTTTGAGAATCCTGCCGCCAAGACGTTGGTGGGTAAATCCCACCTTCAACGCCTGCGGACGGCCCTCGACGTCTATCGCCTGGAGCAAGGACATTACCCCGAAGAACTGTCCGAGCTGGTGTCAAGTGGCCTGGTGTCGGAATCGGCGCTGAAGTTTCCCTGGCGCTCGACGAGAGCCTATCGCCGCGTCGATGGCGGCTACCTGCTGCTGAGGCCTTTCGAGTGAGCGAGATGACACCCATATCCAGGCCATGCGCGCAAGGCGATGCGCTCCGGCGAGTGAAAATGGACGATCAGGGCGTGGAGCGGATCGTGCTTGGCCCCGCCGATAGCCACCTGCGCCTGATCGAGCAGTCTCTGGGGGTGACGATTTCGCACCAGGCTTCCGGGCTGACCGTCAGCGGAGACGGACACCGGGTGCAGTTGGCCGAAAGCTTGATCGAGCAGCTATACTCGCTGGCGCGGGAGGGACGGCCCCTGTTTGCCGCGGATATCGGGCAGGCGATCAAGATCGTTTCGCGGGACAGCGGCGTCAAGTTGCGGGATATCTTCCTGGATACTATCTTCGTCTCAAACCGCAAGCGCGTCATTACTCCCATGGGTATCGGACAGAAACTGTACATCGATACAATGCGGCGCCACGACGTCGTTTTTGCCATCGGGCCGGCCGGGACGGGCAAGACCTACCTGGCCATGGCCATGGCCGTGGCGGCCCTGAAGAAGCAGGAGGTACAGCGCATCGTTATAACCAGGCCGGCCGTGGAGGCCGGCGAAAAGCTGGGTTTTTTGCCCGGGGATCTGGCCGAGAAAGTCAATCCTTACCTGCGACCACTGTATGATGCCTTGCACGACATGATGGACCCCGCCCAAGCAGTGCGCCTGATGGAGAAGGGTGTGATCGAGGTTGCTCCGTTGGCCTTCATGCGCGGCCGGACGCTGAATGACAGTTTCATCATCCTGGACGAGGCGCAGAACACTACTTCCGACCAGATGAAAATGTTCTTGACCAGGCTGGGGTACGACTCGAAGGCGGTTATAACCGGGGACATCACTCAGGTGGACCTGCCCGCCGATAAATCCTGCGGCTTGAGCGAAGCGCGCTACATTCTTGCCGGTATCGAGGGCATCGAGTTTTGCCTGTTCACCGAGCAGGACGTGGTCAGGCATCCCCTGGTGTCAAAAGTCATAATAGCCTATGAGCGAGCCGGGCGGCACCCCGTCAACGGCCTGCTGGAGCATAACGATGGTAAACACTAGGAACGCCATGGAACGAGGCCGGGCCAACCTCAAGGCCGTTGTGGAGAAGAGTTTCGACTGGCACAAGTGGTTGCTCCCCGGCGCTCTGGTGCTGATGCTGCTCGGTTTGGGGATCACGGTTGCGGTATTCGTCAACCCGGCCGCTACCAGTCCCAGCCTGCCTATCAAAGATGAAGATGTCGGCAAGGTGGCCAGCGCGGACATCCGTGCGCCGATCAGTTTTACAGTGCCGGACATCGAGTCTACCGAGCGCAAGCGAGGCGAGGCCGAAGAGGCTGTGCACTCGGTTTATGATTTCGAAACGGATCTGGGCAACGAGCGGGTGCGTCGCCTGAAAGAGGCCTTCACAGAGATGGCCGGGGTGGTCAACGAGCACCAGGCCTTGCTTGATAATCAGGGCGGCGCCGACACAAAGGGATCCGCCGCAGGGAGAAACGCGGCTCCAGGTGACGGCGAGAAAAGAAGCAATCCCAGGAAGGGCAAGCCGGGAGATCACTCCTCACGTGAGATCGACGCCAGGCGCGAAGCCGACCTGGTTTCATTGCGTGAGAGCCTGAAGGCCAAGCTTTATGCCCGTAAGGATCATTTCGTCAAGATTCTCCAGGTTGTGGTCGGCGAGGATGACTTTGACAGGCTTTGCCAGGATCGCTTCTCGGTCAAGTCCCTGTCGGCCTTGAGCACGCTGGTGGCGCGCACCATGCGCCACATGATCGTCCAGAGCCGCGAGTTGATGGCGGCCGAACGAGCCCGGGGCATCACGGTGCGTTTCCTGCGGGAGGGAATACAAGATCGGGAACAGGTCGTAATGAATTTCACCAAAATACTCGATCGTGAAGAGGCGCTGTCGCGGGTCAGGCAGACGGCCGCCCTGGAACTGCCCGATATGCCGCGCTCCCTGCTGAACGTGATCGTCCGCCTGGCGGGAAACCTGATGGTGCCCAATCTGTCGTACAACCGGGCCGAGACTGAGCGGCGCAAGCGGGAGGCGCGTGAGGCGGTTCAGCCACTGGAGATTCGCATCCAGAAGGGCGCCAAGATCATTCGTGACGGCGATCCGATTAAAAAGACCCACATCCGCATTTTCCAGCAGATGCAGAAGCTGACCGAGGTCTCCAACGCGCCGGAGATGGCCGTGGGGACGGTCATGATGGTAATCTTGATACTGCTGATTGTAGTTTTCTTCTCGGCCCGAAACATTCGCGCTTTCAGAACCGAACCCAGGGATCTGTTCTATCTCGGGATGGTGCTGTTCATGTTCATCATCACCACCAAGATCTGGTTCTGGGTCTTCGGGGCTGTCTGGGAGCGATTCAAGTTCTTCCCGCTGGAGTCGTTCTACTACGCTATTCCCTTCGCGGCCGGCGCCATGTTGGTGCGCTTCGTGCTCAACAGCGAAATGGCCCTGGGCTTCGCGGCCGCGGCGTCGATCATCGCCGGCCTGCTGATGGAGAATAGCATCGGCTTCACGATCTACTGCCTGGTAAGTTCAATCGTTGCTGCCTGGGCCGTCGCATCGGCTAAACAGCGAGCATCACTCTTCAAGGCGGGTGCCGTCACCGGCCTGGCGAATATCGGCCTGGTGGTTGCCTTGACGCTGTTTGCGGGAACATTTTTCACGCATGAAACCATCTTCAATGCAATCTTTGCCTTCGCCGGAGGAATTTTAGCGGCGATGATTGTCATGTCGAGCGCTCCGGTTGTCGAGGTACTGTTCGGCTATACCACCGACATCAAGCTGCTGGAGTTGGCCAACCTGAACCATCCCCTGCTCAAGGACCTGATCGTCCAGGCCCCGGGTTCATACCATCACAGTATTATTGTCGGTTCGCTGGTGGAGGCCGCCGCGGAGACGATCAACTGCAACCCGCTCCTGGCCCGCGTGATGGCTTACTACCATGATATCGGCAAGGTCAAGAGCCCCAGCTACTTTTCCGAGAACCAGCGTGACGCCAACAACCCGCACGACAAGCTCAAACCAAGCCTGTCGGCGACCGTCTTGAAAACCCACGTCAAGGACGGGGCCGAGCTTGCCCGGGCCAGCAGGCTGGGCCAGCCGATCGTCGACGCCATCCTGCAGCATCACGGCACGTCGTTGATAAAGTACTTCTGCCAGAAAGCCAAGGAGCAGGAGGATCCCGAGAACCCGGTCAAGGAGGAGGAGTTCCGCTATCCCGGGCCCAAGCCACAGAGCCGCGAGGTGGCGCTGGTCATGCTGGCCGACAGCGTCGAGGCGGCGGCCAAGAGCATCTCCGATCCTTCCCCCGCCAGGCTGCAAGGACTGGTGCAGAACATGATCAACCGCATCTTTGCCGATGGGCAACTGGACGAGTGTGACCTGACGCTCAAGGATCTTCACGAGATTGCCCGGGCCTTCAACCGCGTACTGACCGGCATCTACCACCGGCGCCCCGATTACCCGGAATCGGCCACCAAGGAGCGCGAGTCGGGCGAACGCAAGACCCGCACCGGCGAACACAAGGCGGCCCCGGCCAAGAAAGAAGGCGCCGAAAAGCAGCACGAAGGCGAGGAGAAGCCAGAGGATCTCAAGCGACTAGGGATGTAACGATGACAGTACGCCTTACAAGGCGGCCCGGCTTGCCCCCGCCAAGAAGCGGCGCCGTCCGCAAGAGAGCCGAGCGTTTACTCAGACTTTTGAATCTTGAAGATCGCGAGCTTTCGATCCTGCTCACCGGCGACGAAGAGATGACCGAGCTCAACAGCATCTGGCGAGGGCTTAAACGCACCACCGACGTGCTGGCCTTTTCGCAACTGGAAGGGGAGGGCGGGGATACACATCGGCACCTGCTGGGCGACGTGGTCATCTGTGTGCCGCAGGCATTGCGCGGGGCCAAGCAGGAGCATAGCGAGCCGCTCGCGGAGATCACCCTGTTGCTGGTTCACGGCACGCTTCACCTGCTGGGCTACGAACACGTCGGCGCGGGCCGCAAGGCGGCCGCCGCCATGCGCAAGGAGCAGAAGCGCCTGCTTGCGCTGCTTGAAGGCAAGATGCGTAATGCCTGAATTTGAGACCGGGGGAAGGCGATCAGGGGCCTGGTTGCGAGCGGCAACAGCCGTCGCCAGTGGGATCTTGATGGCCTTCTCGCTGCCGCTGGTGATGCCCGTGATGACGTCGGGTGAGCCACTGCTGGGTCCCTGGTCTGAGTCGCTGGCGCTTTTCGGGCTGGTGCCCCTTTTGTGGCATCTTCGCGGGGCCGCGCCGAAGCGCGCTTTCTGGTTGGGAACTTTAGCCGGCCTGGTCTACTTCATGCTGTGCCTGTCATGGCTGAACGTGGCCATGACGATTTTCGGGCACCTGCCGCAGATTGCGTCGCTGCCGATCCTCGGGCTGCTTTCGGGTTTCCTGGCGCTATTCTGGGGTGCCGCTTTCTGGGTGGCGGTCAGGATCGAGAAGAGGCTGGGCTTTCCCGTGTGCCTCGGATTGCCGCTTTGCTGGGTGGGGTTCGAGTTTTTACGCAACTACGTCTTGACCGGATTTCCATGGGCGGCGATTGGAACCACCCAGGCGCGCAGCCTGTGGCTGGCACAGTTGGCCAGCCTGGGGGGCGTCTACCTGGTGGCCTTCGTGGTGGTTTTGACAAACACGACGCTCGAGTCCCTGCTGGCTTGGGTAAGGCACAGGGCGCCCCTGGCCGCGCGCACGGTAGCCGGATGGGCGGTGCTAATGGCCCTGGCGTCGATATTCGCCTCGCTTCGTCTGCAAGACGGCGCACAGCCGGACGGTACGCGAATCAGGGTGGCGATCGTCCAGGGCAACCTGGACGAGAGAACCTATCTCAGAGGCGGGTCGGCACAGCGACGAGTCCTTGCGCGCATGCTGCGGCAGAGCGTTCTGGCTAGGCGTGCGGGGGCGGTTCTGGCAGTCTGGCCGGAGGGAACACTGCCTGCACCCCTATCTCCCCTGACCAAGTCTCTTGCAAACCTGGCGCCGCGCCTGCCAGCCGGAGAGCCTCTGCCGCGGGAGATGATCATCGGCGGCATCACCCGCGGCTACCGCGACGGGAAATTGCTGCTGACCAACAGCGCCTTTTTAGTGGATTCCGATCTGCACATCGAGGCCCGTTACGACAAGCGCCACCTGGTGCCCTTCGGCGAGTATGTGCCGCTGGCCTCGATCTTGCCATATCAATGGTTCGTGCCTCCCGGCATCGCCTTCTTCTCGCCCGGGCCGAACCACCTGCCGCTCGATGCCCGGGCGGGCAAGCTGGGGATGATGATCTGCTACGAGGCGATATTTCCCGAGATCGCAAGGGTTGCAGTCAATGGCGGCGCACGCCTGCTCGTCAATATCACCAACGATTCCTGGTACGGGGAAAGCTCGGCCCCCCACCAGCACCTGGCCCAAAGCCGCATGCGGGCCATCGAGACCGGCCGCTATCTGGTCCGCTCGGCCAATACGGGAGTCTCGGCCATAATCGATCCCTACGGAAGGATAGTCGGTCGCATACCGCTGGGCCTGTCTCGGAGCGCCGGCGATCGCATAGGCTTCGGAGACTTGGAGCCGCCCATGATGCTTACGAAAACCGTGGCCTTGATCGATGGCAAGACGATCTACACAACCATCGGCGATCTGTTCGCCTGGCTGTGTTCGGCACTGGTGCTGGGCCTGTTGGGTTGGTCGTTTGCGAGAAAGAACTCTTAATAAGCGCCTAGTTCCGTGGCCGCCCCGCCACCGTGGGCGGTCATGGCCACCGTGTAGCGGTCGCCCTGGCCGCTTTTGAACTCATACTTGACCAGCCCGCCCGGGACATCGTCCGAGAAGAAGAAGTCCAGGTTGCCGGAGCCGGCGCCAGAGCTGAAGCGCACGTGGTTCGAAGATACGCTCAGCGTGCCGGAAGCGACCGTGACCGTGCCGACCGCATGTTCGCCGATCCACTGGTCTTCGAGAGCCCGGGGCGCAGCGAAGCCGCCCTCGCCGGGATCGAACTTGATTTCGCTGATCTCGGCTTTTCCCATCCTGGCCAGCAGCCGGACGATCCGAGTGCGATCGGCCGAAAAGAGAACCTCGAAGACGGAGGTGCTGTCCGCGTCCTCACCCATGGCCTTGAGGCGCCACCACTCGCTGCCGTCGTCGTTGCGCTTGAGAAAAGCCTTTTCGACCTTCAGCGGCTGCTCGGGACCTTTCGAATCACCGGCTTCCTGGACTTCGTGTTTCCAGCTGGTCCACTCGCCGGGTTGGTATGCATGGCGCGCCAGCCAGAAGCCGCCGGCCCAGAAATAAGCGGCCATCAGGCCCATGGCGTAGCTCTTGTACATCGGGGCGGTGATGCCGGCGGCGGCATTGGCGGCCATGGCGTTGGCCGAATCGTCGACGGCCTGGTCGACGGCCGCGTCGAAGAAGAAGCAGCCGGAGGTGAACATGGATGCGGTCAGCAATGCCAGCAGTGATTGATAAAAAGTTTTTCTGAGCATTTCGCGAGCCTCCCGGAAAAAGTTGAGGGCCAGTTGCCGAATTGAAGCTCCACCCGGAGAGCATGTCAAAGAAATTCATCGCTCGTCATTGACTTGGATCACCAGTGTGCTAGAAGTCGGGCATGACCGCTTGCATAAAAATATCGGATCTCCACAAGAAGTTCGGGGACACCACGGCCGTAGACGGAATTTCATTCGAGATCATTAGAGGGGAGAGCTTCGGGTTGCTGGGGCCCAACGGGGCGGGAAAGACCACCACCTTGAACATGCTGTCCGGACTGCTCGAACCGGACTCCGGTTCGGTGGAGATCGAAGGCCTTGCCGGCGCCGCTCCCGCGCGACTCAGGCGCGAGATCGGCGCCGCCCCGCAGTCGCTGTCCCTCTACGAAGAAATGACGGCCGAGGAGAATCTTTCTTTTTTTGGGCGCCTGTACGGGCTCTCCGGTAAGCGACTCAAGGAGCGCGTCGGCTGGGCGTTGGCATTCGCGCTGCTCGAAGATCGCAAGGCCGAGAGGGTCAAGGTCTTCTCGGGCGGCATGCAACGGCGGCTGAACATGGCTTGCGCCCTGGTTCACGATCCGCCGCTTTTACTATTGGATGAGCCTACGGTCGGCGTCGATCCACAATCGCGAAATCATATCTTCGAAAGCATCGAGGCGCTCAAAGGCGAAGGTCGCACAATAGTCTACACCACCCACTACATGGAAGAGGCCCAGCGCTTGTGTGATCGGGTGGCGATCATCGATCAGGGAAAGATCATGGCCCTGGATAAAGTCGACCGGCTGATTGCGAGCCATGGGGGCGCCTCGGTTGTCGAGGTGACACTGGCCGAGCCGCCCGCCGACCCCGCGGCCCTGCCGGGCAAGCTCACGGGCTCGCAGCTCAGGGTAGAGACCAGCGAGCCCCTGAAGGTCGTCGCCCGGATCGCCTCGAGCGGCGTCAAGATTCTCAAGCTGATGGTTGACCAGGCCGACCTGGAATCTGTGTTTCTCAACTTGACCGGCAGGAGGCTCAGAGACCAATGAACGGCATCTTGACCCTGGCGTTCAAAGATCTGCGTCTGCTGTGGCGCGATCGCTTCGGCATGTTCTGGGTGTTTGCCTTCCCGCTGATCATGGCGCTGCTCTTCGGCTCGCTCTACTCGGGCGGCGGCGGCGCGCAGAACATCAAGATCGGCGTCATCGACCAGGATCAAACACCGCGCTCGGGCTCCTACGTCGAGAGACTGGAGAAAACGGATGCATTGAAGGTCGAGCGCCTGCCGCTCGACCAGGCGCGCCGGAAAGTGCGTCAAGGAGATCTCTCGGCTTACGTGCTTCTGGAGAAGGGCTTCGGCGAGCTGAGCTTCGGAGGCAGCCGGGGTCTGCCGCTGCAGATGGGGGTCGATCCGTCAAAGTCGTCGGCCCGGGCTTACCTGCAGGGAATTCTGGTGCAGAAGTGGTTCGAGTCGCTGCAGGACGTGTTTGCCGAGCCCGAGAGCATGCGCAAACTCGTGCGCAAGGGATTGACAGATGTCGACGAGTCGCCGGATGTCTCGGCTGAACAGCGGCTGGTGCTAAAGACGTTCATGGGCAGCGTGGACAAGTTTCTGGATCAGGTCGACTCCGACGTCTATCGCTCGGGCGAACCCCTGGGAAACATGCAGATCAAGACCGTCTCGGTCATCAGCGACACAACCCGCCCGCGCAGCCCCTTCGATATCACCTTTCCCTCGGGCATCTTGTGGGGCCTGATTGGCTGCGCCACGGCCTTCGGCATCTCGATTGTCTCAGAGCGTAACTCGGGCACGCTCAAGCGCATCAGGCTCTCTCCGCTGGGCCGTCCGCAGATCATGGCCGGCAAGGGAGTGGCCTGCTTCATCGCCTGTCTGGCGACGGCCGCTGTGCTTTTGGTGATCGGGAAGATCTTCTTCAAGGTACAGGTCGACGATCCGTTCAAGGCGGCCATGGCGCTTGTAAGCGTCTCGTTGTGTTTCGTGGGCATCATGATGTTGATTTCCGTGCTTGGAAAAACCGAACGGGCCGTCTCGGGCGCCGGCTGGGCCGTGTTGCTGGTGATGGCCATGTTCGGCGGCTGCATGATGCCGCTGGCTTTCATGCCGGGTTGGATGCAGGCCATCAGCAACCTGAGCCCGGTCAAGTGGGGTGTATTGGCCATCGAGGGGGCCGTCTGGCGCCAGTTCAGCTACACAGAGATGCTGCCCGCCTGCGGCGTCCTGGTCGGAGTCGGGGCGCTCTTTTTCGCAATCGGCGTCCGTCTATTCTCGCGCAACGAGGCATGATTTGGTCGCGTCACGGCTATGTTCTGAGGTAAAAAACAACTAGACAGAAAATACACAATATTGTATATTTACTGTCGATATGAAAAATGACTTTAATGACAGCCTGTTGGTGTCTGACTTTGATGAAACGCTGGGCGGCGTGTTTATCATTTCCGATTTGGCAAACATGTTCGCTGAAGTCCATCGAACTGCTCTGTACCGACGAATAGATCGCCTGGTGGAACTCGGAATTCTATCTCGATTCTCCCGTGGAATATACATATCCAAGAACTATCAACGCGAAATCTTGTGTCAGAAACTAGCCCCGGATTCATACATCAGCTTTGGTAATATTCTTGCGGATGCGCTTGTCATTGGCAGCAGGCCGGACTACCGGGTGGATGCCGTGAAAATCGGCAAGACGCGGGTTTACACCGACGGGAGACTGAGTATTCGCCAGTTCGGCTGCACAAAGCATGTCTTCTTCGGGTATTCGAGAATACAGGGGGTTCAAAAAGCAAGCCCGGAAAAGGCCTTCTTGGACACCCTCTATTTTTACCAACATGGAGCGAGATTCCATTTTGACATATACTCGGATGTGAACATGGATCTGCTAGATGGGAAAAAGTTGGCAGACTACCTTACTCGTTATTCAAACCCAAAGTTCGTACGATTCGCCACGAGGTTTGTCGGATGACTCCCAGCCGAACTACGAATATGAGCGTCCATGAATTCATGATCTGGGTGATGCACCGTTTTTCCGAAGTCTTTCGCGAGCATGCCGTTCTCAAGGGTGGGATGCAACTGATGCTTTTGAGTAGCGAGCGAGCGACAAACGATCTGGATTATGTCTTCGTGCCTTTCACGTCCAAGAAAGACATCGCCGCGCGCATCGAAGAAGTACTCGTGCAATTACCCGATGCGAGGGTGCGGGCAAGCCTGCACTCCAGCAGTGGAAGATTTCTGGTTACCCTAGGCGAGACCAGCGTGCAAATCGAGTTCAATGTATCGACCGATGTACCCACTGAACCGCTGACCACGGAACTCTTGGCCCGCAAGGCCGGGGTCTTGCCACGGGTAATTCGCGTCATGAGCAAGGATGTCGCCATGGCGAACAAGCTGGCGGCATGGAATGAGCGCCGCCTTGCCCGTGATCTCTATGATATCTACTACTGGTATGCCCATCTGGATGTGCTGCCCGACCAGGATGCGCTAAACAGCAGACTGGCGAAAATCTCCTCTCGTTTGCCCAAGTTCAAGAACCTCAAACACATGAGCCAGGCCGAATTCTGGAAGGTTTTTCAAAATGAAGTTCATAACCTGGATGAAAAGGATTTTCTCGTGCAACTGGGCCCCCTGCTCCCAGCCCATCGTCTGGAGGGACTGATGCCCGTACTCAAGGTCAAGCTTTCCGAGCTGGCATATCGATACTAAACACCTGTATCGGCAAATACGTTTTTTCTCGACTGGCGCGGCCGGAGATGTTAATTATCGCCATCCTGTCGATCGGGAAGCGGGAGGCATCATGTTCAGAGAGATCGTAGAGCGCCTGAAAAGTCTCCAGGAGAGACTGGTTGCGCTCAGGGGGCCTCTTTGACGTCGCCGGCAAGCAGGCGCGCGTCGCGGTCATAGACAAGGAGATGGAGCAGGCTTCCTTCTGGGACAACCCCAAGCGGGCCGGGGAGATCCAGAAAGAGCGGGCGGATCTGCTTGATACCGTCGAGAAATTTCTGGGCGCCGAGAAGAAGGTAACCGAGGGACTAGAGCTTTGCGAGCTGGCCGCGGCCGAGGAGGACGCCGAGATGGGCCGCGAGCTCGAGAGAGATCTTGCGACGATTGAGAAGAAAGTGCGTGCCATGGAGCTTGCCCGCATGCTCACGGGGCCCAACGACCAGCGTGACGCCTTCGTCAGCATCAACTCCGGCGCGGGAGGCACCGAGTCTTGCGATTGGGCCAACATGCTGTTGCGCATGTACCTGCGCTACAGCGAGTCACGCGGTTGGGAGACGTCCATTACCGAATACCTGGCCGGCGACGAGGCGGGGGTCAAGTCGGTCACCTTCTCGGTAGAAGGCAAGGCCGCCTTCGGCTACCTGCGGGCCGAGGTGGGCATCCACCGCCTGGTACGCATCTCACCCTTCGACGCCGGAAAGCGCAGACACACCTCGTTCGCCAGCGTCTTCGTCTATCCCCAGGTTGATGATGATATAGAGATCGAGATCCGCGACGAGGATCTCAGGGTGGACACCTACCGCGCCTCGGGCGCCGGCGGACAGCACGTCAACAAGACCGACTCGGCCGTGCGCTTGACGCACCTGCCGACCGGCGTAGTGGCGGCCTGCCAGAACGAGCGCAGCCAGCATCGCAACAAGGCCATGGCCATGAAGGTACTCAAAAGTCGGCTCTACGACTTGGAAATGGAAAAACGCCGCGAGATCGAGGACGCCTTGCATGCCCAGCAGAAGGAGATAGCATGGGGCTCCCAGATTCGCTCCTACGTGCTGCAACCCTACCGCATGGTCAAGGATCACCGCACCAAGCACGAGACCGGAAACGTCGACCGGGTGCTCGACGGTGATCTCGACGATTTCATCGAGACCTACTTGCTCCAGGAGTAACTTCGATCCGTAAACGGAATCATTTGGCTCTCCCGGTTGTTGTGGACGGGTACACCGGCAGTTCGCAGACCGTTACAGGTGCCCGAGATAGCGGGTTTTTCCTTGACCGGCTGTCCGGGATGGGCTATCTTACGGCGATTTTGTGCCTGTAAAAACGCTTGGGAATCAATAGGTTATCCGGGAGAAGAATGGAAGATCAAGTTGCCCAGAGGCGTCGCAAGCTGGCCGAGCTGCGATCCCGGGGCATTGCCCCCTATCCCAACGATTTCAACCCGGACTTTCTGGCGGCGGATGTCATTGCACGCTGCGGCGATCTCGATGGCGAGGGCCTTGAGCGGCTCGATACGAGCTTTTCGCTGGCCGGGCGGGTGATGGCCTTGCGCTCGTTCGGCAAGGCCGCCTTCCTGAAGATCGGCGATCGCTCCGGGCTGATCCAGGTCTATGCCCAGAAAGACGCGCTGGGTGACGAGGCATACGAGATATTCGCAAAGTTCATCGAGGTTGGGGACATAGTCGGCGTGCGCGGCAAGTCCATGCGCACGCGCACCGGAGAACTGACCATCGGGGCCGATGTGCTGCGCCTGCTTTCTAAAAGCGTGCGTCCCTTGCCGGAGAAGTGGCACGGCCTGCGCGATATCGAGATACGCTACCGGCGCCGCTACCTCGACCTGATAGTCAACCGCGAAGTGGCCCAGCTGTTCGTCCTGCGCGCCGGGATCCTCAAGTTCATGCGAGCGTTTTTCGACGCGCGGGGATTTTTAGAGGTGGAGACACCCATGATGCACCCCCTGGCCGGCGGTGCCACGGCCAGGCCTTTCGTCACTCACCACAACGCCCTGGACATGGATCTCTACATGCGTGTGGCCCCCGAGCTATATCTCAAGCGCCTGCTGGTCGGAGGGCTCGAGCGGGTCTACGAGCTGAACCGCTGCTTCCGCAACGAGGGTATCTCCACCCAGCACAATCCCGAGTTCTCCATGCTCGAGTTCTACCAGGCATATGCCACCTACACCGACCTGATGGAGCTGACAGAGGAGCTGCTCGGCTCGCTGGCCGAGGATATCGTACACACCCGGTGCTTGAGCTACCAGGGCGTGGAGGTCAGTCTAGAGACGCCGTTTGAGCGCATGACGGTCAAGGGCGGCTTGGCAGCGGCACTTGGGGTCGACCAGGCGCGCCTTGACGAGCCCGCTTTTCTTGCGCAAACCGCGGACAGGCTCGGAATCACCGTCGAGCCCGGCACGCCGGCAGGGCAATTGCTGATGGCATTGTTCGAAGAGAAGGTCGAGACCAGCCTGATCCAGCCGACTTTCGTCCATGATTTCCCGCTGGCCGTGTCGCCCCTCTCCCGTAAGAAAGACGGGCAGCCGGATCTGGTGGATCGTTTCGAACTCTACATCGCCGGCCGCGAGATGGCCAACGCCTTTTCAGAACTGAACGATCCGGACGATCAACGCGAACGCTTCGCCGCGCAGATGGAGGCCAAGGCCAGGGGTGACCAGGAGGCCATGCCCTACGACGAGGACTATGTCGAGGCCCTGGAGTACGGCATGCCGCCGGCGGGGGGCGAAGGAATCGGCATCGATCGCCTGGTAATGCTTTTTACGGATGCACCTTCCATCAGGGACGTGATCCTGTTTCCCCTTTTGAGGCCCCGGCAGTAGACGGCGGCGAGCAAGAGTCGCACTCCGGCTCGCCGTGCTCGGAGGAGCACTTGGAAAAGCGCCGTACCTGGAAATCGTTCTGGCTTGTCACGACGACAGGTGTGCTTTTGACGCTGGGGTTTCTGCTGGGCGGAGAGTACCTGCTGCGGGTCGGCTGGAAGGGTGTCAACATGTCCACCGACACCATGGCCTATCTGTTTCTGGCCGGGGAAGGCATGCTGATCGGCGGTCTGCTCGGCCTGATGGTGGGCTACTATCCGTCGCTGGAAGGTCTCATCTGCAGCCTGGTAATAGTTGTGCGCTTGCTGGTCAGGGACGATTTCCAGTTGGGCCTCGATAATTTCGTCGAGGTGCTGCTCAAGTTCGAGTCGCACTTCGCCATGCTCTACCTTACGGCCTTCGTCCTGTTCTTGGCGCGCGGCGGCGGCCTGTACTACCCCTTCTTCGTCGGGATGCGTTACCTGCGCTTCAAGATGATCACCGCTATCTCCGTGGCCGGCGTGGCCCTGGGCGTTGCGGCCATGGTGGTGGTGCTGAGCGTGATGAGCGGGTTCGAGATGGATCTCAAGGACAAGATCGTCGGAACCAACGCCCACGCCATTGTGCAGAAGCGCGGGCTGGATTTCAGCGAGTGGCCGCTGGTGATCGAGAAGGCCAAGCATACACCAGGCGTGCTGGCCGCCACCCCCTTCGTCTACAACGAGGTGATGGTGTCTTCCGAGTTCAACATCTCCGGCGTCTTCATCAAGGGCATCGATCCGCTAAGCGCGGGAAAAGTGACAGACCTGGACAGCAGCATCGAAGAAGGCGAACTGCGGCTGCTGCTTCACCCGGAGGAGATCGACGCTTACATTGAGAAGCAGCGCCGGGCTCGCAAACTGCGGCGAGAGAAGAAAGCCTCAGAGGCCGAACAGGCCGACGGGGGAAGCGCTGCCGACAGGCCCGCCGATGGCAATGCTCATGCCGACGCAGGCGCCGAGGACCAGCCGCGCCCAAAAGAGCAAGATAAACCCGCACAGGGGAACATCGACATCATCGATAGCGTTCCCCCTGCCCATGCCGCGGGAGAGGTGCCGGCGCCGGCGCCGCTGTCGCTCGAGCAGCGGGCCGACAAGACCCCGGCGATCTTCATCGGCAAGGAGCTTCTGAAGATCCTCAAGGTGCGTCTCGGCGACCGGGTCAACATTGTCTCGCCCCTGAGCGAAGAGCTCGGGCCGAGCGGGCCGGTGCCCAGGGCGCGCTCATTCCGGGTGGCCGGCGTGTTCGTTACCGGGATGTACGAGTACGACGCCAAGTCGGTCTATATATCCTTGAAGGAAGCCCAGGGATTCTTCGGCATGGGTGATGCAGTGACCGGCGTGGCCTTGAGGTTCAATAACATCGATCGAGCGGCAGCCATCTGCAAGGAGATCATATCGACCCTGGACGGCTATCCCTACTTTACGCGGACCTGGTACCAAATGAACAAGAATCTCTTCACCGCTTTAAAGATGGAGAAGGTCGGCATGTTCATACTGGTGGTGATCGTCACCCTGGTCTCGGCCTTCGGCATCATCTCCACTTTAATCATGCTCGTCTGGGAAAAGGTCAAGGAGATTGCCATCCTCAAGTCGATGGGCTCCACCGGGGACGGAGTGATGAAGATCTTCATGTTCGAGGGAATAACCATCGGGATGGTCGGAACCGGCCTGGGATTGTTGCTTGGCTGGGGTGTTTGCATCCTGCTCAGGCGCTTCGGGATGCAACTCGATCCGGAGGTCTACTATATAGAGAACCTGCCGGTAAACATGGACCTGTTCGAGTTCATCTTGATTGCCGGCATCGCCTTGCATATAAGCTTCATTGCGACGATCTATCCTTCGCGCCGGGCCTCACGCCTGAGCCCGGCCGAAGGATTGCGCTATGATTGAGGGGTTGAGTCTTGAAAACCCTTGTTGAAGTGGATGGCCTGGCAAAGAGTTACCAGCTAGGTGGAAAAATCATCGAGGTGCTGAAAAACATCCGATTCTCGGTGAGCTCCGAGGAGATGGTTGCAGTGCTGGGACCCTCGGGCGCCGGCAAGAGCACCTTGCTGCACATCCTGGGGACGCTCGACACTCCTGACGCGGGCAGGCTGTCGATCGACGGCCGCGACATGAGCAGGCTTTCGCCCGACGCCTTGGCGTCTTTCAGAAACAAGATGATAGGTTTCGTCTTCCAGTTTCATCACCTGTTGCCCGAGTTCACGGCCCTCGAAAACACTATGATGCCGGCGCTCGTTCAGCGAACCGGGCGCCGGCAGGCGGCCGGCATGGCCCGCGACATCCTGGAACAGGTCGGCCTCAGCCGGCGACTGAATCACAGACCGGTGGAGCTATCGGGCGGCGAGCGGCAACGAGTGGCACTGGCCCGGGCACTCGTCTTGAAGCCACGCTTGCTGTTGGCTGACGAACCCACCGGCAACCTTGACGAGAAGACAGGCGAGGGTATCAATGAACTGCTGTTTGATCTCAACCGCAGGCTGGGAATGACCACCGTAATCGTGACCCACAATCCCAAGCTGGCTGCCGGGTTGAACAGGAGTTTACGCTTGCTGGACGGCCGGATAATCGAGCATGATGCCGGGGTGGGCGAAGGGAAGGAACTGCAATGAAGGGACACCGGGGCGGCCTCCTGGAAATCGTCGCCGTGCTGACATGCCTGGTTTGGCTGCGGCCCGCCTGGGCGGGGGACCTGCAGGCTGTCGAAATACAGGGCAACAAGCGGGTCGAGTCGGACGCCGTGCGCCTGGTAGTGACCTCTCAGCCGGGCGAGCCCCTGGATTCCTCCAAGGTGGGCCGGGACATCAAGGCCATCTTCGGGCTGGGGTATTTCGACGACGTCCGCGCCGAGGTCGACCAGAAGCAGCAAGGCGAGGTCCTCGTTTTCATCGTCCGAGAAAAACCCTCCATCGCCAAGATCGATTACCGCGGCAATGACGAGGTCGACCTGGACAAGATCAAGGAAGTCGTCGATATCCAGCCACTGTCCGTGCTGGATGTCGCCAAGATCAAGAAGAACGCGCAGAAGATCAAGGAGCTATACGTAGAAAAGGGCTTCTTTATGGCCGACGTTGGCTACGAGTTGAAGAAGCTGCAAAAGAACAGGGTCTCGCTCACCTTTGTGATCAACGAGCGGGCCAAGGTTGAAATCCGGCGCATCACCTTCAGCGGCAACAAGCGCATCGGCACAGAAGAGCTCAAGGACATCATGGAGACGCGCGAGGGCGGTTTTTTCTCTTGGCTGACCGGCGCGGGGACCTTCAAGCAGGAGGGGCTCAAGCGCGACCTGATGCGTATCAACCAGTATTACTACGACCACGGCTTCATCAACGTCAAGGTGTCCGAGCCGGTGACCGAGATCAGCCGCGATCGCAAGAGCCTCTACTTGACCATCTCCGTGGAAGAAGGCGAACAGTACCGCTTCGGCAACATGGATTTCGCAGGCGACTTGCTGTGCAATGATCGCCAACTGCTCGATCGTATCGAGACCGCCATCGACGACGGCGGAGTAGGGTTGCCCCTTTCGCGCGAATTAGCGCTCGAATTGCGCAAGCGGATGAGCGACAAGGAGATGGCCGCATTGAAGATCTCGGTTCTCTCCGCGCTCGAGCAGGAGGTCACAAAGCGCATCTATAAAGGGATCTGGGAGGAAAACCAGCCGCCGCGGCCAAAGAGCGGGCTTTTGCGCGAGCGGGTCCGCACGGAGCTTCTTGCGCGCCTGAAGACGGACGTCCTGAAAATGCTTTTACTGATCAAACCTGGCGAGATCTTCAACCGCACCAATCTCGGTATGAGCATGTTCCGTATCCAGGACATCTATAAGGATCGAGGCTTCGCTTACGTGGAGGTCGTGCCCAGCACGAACGTCGACGCCGAGGCCAGGATCGCCGACATCAAGTTCAACATCCAGAAGGGCTCGAAGGTATTCATCGAGGAGATCGAGATCGAGGGCAATGTCAAGACCCGCGACAAGGTCATCCGGCGACAACTGCGGGTCTACGAGGGCGAGTACTATTCAGGGACGGGACTGGCGATTTCCCACCGCCGGGTGAACAGCATGGGATTCTTCGAGAAAGTGGAGATCTCAGAGTCGAAAGGCAGCCGGCCCGACCGCATTGTCATCAAGGTCAAGGTCAAGGAGCGCCCCACCGGCACATTCCAGATCGGCGCCGGGTTCTCCTCGGTGGAAAACTTCATAGCCACGGCGCAGATCTCGCAGCAGAACCTCTTTGGCCGCGGCCAGACGCTGGCACTGATGGCCCAACTTTCCAGCCTGCGTCAGCTCTTCTCGCTGAGCTTCATCGAACCCTACTTCCTGGACACGAACTGGTACTTCGGCTTCCGCGTCTTCAACACCCAGCTCGACTACTACACCTTCGTGCGCAAGGCGAGCGGCGGCGATTTGACCCTGGGCTACGAGTTCATCGACGACTGGCGCTTGTCCCTGACCTATACGCTGGAGAACGTGGACGTATCCGAGCGCGGCGGAATGAGGTACTACAATCTCTTCTCGGACGGCTGGACTTCGAGCCTGCGCCTGACGATCTCCTGGGACACGCGCGACAACCGCCTGTTTCCCACCAGCGGCCACCTCTTGCAGGGGTCGGTGGAGCACGCCAGCAAGTACACCTTCAGCGAGAACGAGTTCACCAGGCTGTCCTGGGTGACCCGTTACTACTGGCCGGTGATCTGGGGCATTGTCTTGAAGAGCAACATCACCCTGGGTTACATCACGCCGGGCGCGCCCATCTTCGAGAAGTACTTCGTCGGCGGCATCTACACGGTGCGCGGTTACGAGCCGCGCTCGATCGGTCCCAGGCAAGATCTGGCGGCCGAGAAATGGGCGCCGGGCTCCTACCTGACTCCCTCCAGCGTGGGCGGCAACAAGCAGGTGATCGGCAATATCGAACTGGAATTTCCGATCTTCCCGCAGGTCAACATCCGCGGCGTGATCTTCCTCGACGCCGGCAGCTCCTATGGCGAGGGAGAACACATCTTCTCGGAGCGTTACTCGGAGGACGCCGACAAGAACCGGCTCAAGGAGACCTGGCTCGGCATGTACTGGTCGACGGGATTCGGCTTCCGCTGGTTCTCGCCGATCGGCCCCCTGCGCTTCGAGTGGGGCATCCCGCTGACGCCCCGGCCGGGCGACAAGGATATTCTGTTCGAGTTTACGATTGGCAACTTTTTCTGATAAAGGCGAGGAAGAAGTTTGAATTTGAAAAGGGGCAAAGGAGTCGAACCAGAACAGACAGCCGACCGGAATGGTCGGGAAATCACAGAGAGGATGAGAGCATGAAGATCGGCAGATATGTGTTGAGTAGCTCACTGGTTATTGCGCTTGGCCTGGGTATCTGGACGTCGCCGGCAGCGGCGCAGCAGAAGATCGGGTACGTCAACGTGAGCCATGTGTTCGAGAGCACCAACGAGGGCAAGGCGATCCTGAAACGGCTGAAGTCCGAACACCTGAAAAAGCAGAAAGAGTTGGACACGCGCATGAAGACTTTTCAGGGAAAGGCGCAGCAGTTCCAGCAGCAGTCGGCCATGTTGAAAGAAGACGTGCGCAAGGAACGCATACAGCAGTTGTCCAAGGAGGAGCAGCAGCTCCAGGCGCTTTTCATGCAGTACCAGAACGATATCAACAAGAAAAAAAGCGAGGCCTTGGGAAAGTTCGAGCAAAAGGTGATGGTCGTCGTCCAGATAGTCGCCAAGCGCGAGGGCCTCGACTACATCCTGCGCCAGGAGGTGCTCCTGTTCGGGCCGGACAAGATGGACATGACCAATCAGGTCATCCGCGAGTACGACAAGCGTCACGCGGCGAAATCCGAGAAAAAGAAAGGCAAGTGATCCTTGCCGCGCAGCCTGAAAGAGATAGCGAATCTTTTGGGCGCCGATCTGGTGGGCGCCGACAAGAGCGTCTCCGGAGTGGCCGCGCTGGATGATGCCGGGCCGGACGACCTGTCTATTTTTTTAGGCACGCGAAACGCGGCCGCGCTGGATGGCACCCGGGCGGGCGCGCTGATCATAGCCCGCCGCGCACAGGCCGGGCTTGCTGACGGCCGGGCCGTGCATTGCCCCGTGCTGGTGGTCGAAGACCCCCGCCTGGCGTTGTCCAGGGTCCTGGATCTCTTTTACCCGGACGAGCCTTGCCAACCGGGCGTGTTACCCGGGGCGCTGGTCGACGCGCGGGCCGTGGTTGATGAACGAGCGCGGGTCGAGCCGGGCGCCAGGATCGAGCCCGGGGCGCGGGTGGGAGCGGGTACGCGTATTGGAAGCGGGACGGTCTTGTGCCGAGACGTGTTGGTGGGAGACGATTGCCGCCTGGGCAGAAACGTCGTGGTGCGCCGGCGCTGTCGGCTGGGCAACCGCGTCAGGCTGGGCGACGGCGTGGTGATCGGCTCGCGCGGCTTCGGTTTTGCAAACCTGGATCAAGCGCAAGCGGGAAAGCGCGCCGTTTCAATCAAACAGATCGGTACGGTGGTCATCGAAGACGACGTCGAGATCGGCGCCAACTCGACGGTCGACCGCGCAACGCTCGGCGCGACGCGTATCGGAAGGGGTACCAAGATAGACAACCTGGTACAGGTGGGGCACAACGTCGTCATCGGCCGCGATGTGATCATTGCCGCCCAGACGGGGCTCTCGGGCAGCGTGTGTATCGGCGACGGAGCGCTTTTGGGCGGTCAGGTAGGGGTTGCCGACCACGTCACCATCGGGGCCGGAGCCCAGGTTGGATCCAAGTCGGGAGTGGGAAGCGATGTGCCTGCCGGCAGCCGTGTCGCCGGTTACCCGGCCGTGCCCGTCGGTCAGTGGTTGAGGGACTTTTTCTACAGGTACCGGCGCCCATCGTGCCGGCGTCCAGGCGCGGGAGATCCTGACGGGGAGAAGAAATGACTCTGATTCACCCGACGGCGGTGGTCGATGCCCGGGCCGAACTGGCGCCCGACTGCGAGATCGGGCCCGGCGCCGTGATCGGCCCGGATGTTCGCATCGGGGCGCGCACCAAGATAGGCCCGTATGCCGTGCTCGACGGGCGGCTGACAATCGGCGCGGACAACCAGGTTTTCCCCCACGCCGTGCTGGGGACCCCGCCGCAGGATCTGAAATACGCCGAAGAGCCGACCAGCCTGGAAATCGGCGACCGCAACCTGGTGCGCGAGTTCGTTACCATCCATCGCGGCACGCCGCAATGCGGCGGTGTAACGCGCATCGGTTCGGATGTCTTCCTGATGGCTTATTGCCACGTGGCTCACGACAATCTGGTCGGCGATCACGTGGTGGTGGCCAACAGCGTGCAACTTGCCGGGCATGTCGAACTGGGCGAGCACGCCGTGGTAGGAGGCTGTTCGGCGGTGCACCAGTTCGTGCGGATCGGATCGCACGCCTTCATAGGCGGGGGAAGCGTGGTGGTCATGGACGTGCCGCCCTTCTGCAAGGCCACCGGCAACCGGGCCCGCCTGCACGGCCTGAACAGCGTAGGAATTTCAAGGCGCGGCTTCGGAAACGAAGAACTGCGCCTGCTGCGCCAGGCCTATCGCCTGGCCTTCCAGTCCGGCCTGCTGATAACCGAGGCGGCCGAGCGGATAGAGAAAGAGATAGTTCCAAATTGCGCCGCGGCGGCCGTGCTGGCTGCATTCCTGCGTGAATCGAAGAGAGGAATAACGCGCTAGACCACTCTCCCTATTCGGGATGGCAAGTGAAAATGGGGGTGTCGCCGTCGGGGCCGCCGGTCAGGGTGAAGCTGACCACGGCGTTTTCCCAGGCGGCCTTTATGCCGGGCAGGATCTTCTTGAAGTTTTCACAGGTGATCAGGTTGGAAGCCACCAACACTTTGTATTTGGTGCCGGATGGGCAGGAGATTTGGATCCCCAGGCCCCTGGGCTCGTCCCAGTAGACACCCAGCGAGGTCGTCAGGGTTCGCCGGTCGGAACTGTTTTCGCAAAAAGACATGCAGATCGCATCGTCTTTGTGAATCTCGAAGTTCCAGCGGTAGTAGTCCATGTTCGCAAGGTCTATCGGGTTGAGAAAAACTATCTGCGTTCCATCCGTGAAGTCGCACTGCGTGCCGTCTGCGGAAAGGGTGCCTATGTCGTCCGTGGGGTGCAGGCAGTCTGCTGCCGCTGTCAGGCTTGCCTTCCAGCAGTTTTCGCCGCTGAACCAGTCGCAGCCTATTTCCTCGCCGACGAGTTCGTCCCCGCAGGCGCAGAACGTGGCTGCCAGCAAGAAGCAGGCGGCGACGGCGGTAAGTTTCATCCTATTCGAGATCGATCACGTTACAGGTAATGGTGCGGATAACGCCCTCGATCATCTGGATATGCGAGTACGAAATCTTTCCCACGGCGTTGACATCATCGGCCTCGACCAAGGCGATCAGATCGTACTGCCCGGTGACGGCATGGGCGGTCTTGACACCCGCGGTGGTGGTGAGCTTCTTGAGGATGCTGGGAACCGTGCCGGCCGCTCCCTCGATGAGGATATATGCTCTCGCTGCCATGGCTTCCTCCACTCGGTTTATGAACGCCCAACCGTACCCTTGGGCCAATCAAAAGGCAAGGGATTTTACAGATCCATCGATTGACGAATCGGCGCAAGAGGTGGCAAGATGATGGCGTGCAGATCACGAAAAACGGCTTGATGATTTTAATTGTTGTCCTGGTGCTAATCCCGGGTTGTTCTGAGGAGCAGTCCCGGCAGGCGGACGAGACGGGCGGCAGGCGGATCGCCGAGGACATAGTGGCCAAGGTCAACGGAGTTGCGATTTTACGTAAGGAATATGTGAGCGCCCTGCGCCAGGCAGAACAGGATTACAGGCCAAATAGCGGCCAGCTTACAGAGCGCGAGAAAGACGTGCTCGGCAAGCGCATCCTGCACAAGATGATCCAGGACGAGTTGCTCTCGCAGCACGCCCTGGCGGAGGGGCTGAGCGTCACCCGCGAGGAGATCGAGGCGCGCTTCGAAGAGATCAAGAGGCAGGGCGGCGGGGACGAGGCCTTCGCGGCTTTCGTCGCGCGCCGCGGTCTCGATCCCGCTCGCATCCGGGCCAACCTCGAGCGCAACCTGCTGATCGAGAGATTGGCGGCCAAGATCAAGGCCGGGCAGAAAGTGGACCCTCAGGAGATCGCCGGCTACTACAAGTCTCACCTGCAAGAATTCCGTGAGCCGGGCGAGGTGGATCTGGCGCATATTCTTTTTCGCGCTGGAGGGCAGGGCAATGATCCCGAGACGCGGGTTGGGCGCGTACGCTCTGAGATTGCCGCCGGCATGTCGTTTGCCGCAGCCGCCGGTAAGTACTCCGACGACTCCGCAACGCGCGAGCAGGGCGGCAATCTCGGTACGCTGAAGCAGGGCGAGATGATCGAGTCCATGGAGAAGGCCGCTTTCTCTGTGCCGCCGGGACAGGTGAGCCAGCCCGTGCGCGGCCCGTCGGGGGTGCATCTGCTGATGGTGCAGGCGGTTCGTCCCGGCAGGACGCGCTCTTTGCAGGAAGCCGGGCAGCAGATTCTTACAAAGATTCTCGATACACGAGTGCAAAATAAGATGACTGAGCTCGCAGCCGGCCTGGCCGAGCAAGGCAGAGTAGAGACTCCCTGAGCAATATTCCCGGCGCTTTTATATTGGCAGAAATTGCCGCAGAGGGTAAAATAGTTTCTTTGTAAATACCGAAAAGGGTTTCGAGGGAGATCAATATGAAAAAGGGTTTTGTTGCCGTTCTTTCGCTGATAGCAGGCTTGGTTATCGGCTCGTGCGGGGCGGAGAGCATCGAGGAGACTGAATATTTCGGTAAGTTCGATCTGGCTAACGACTTCGACAAGGCCGACGGCATGGGAAACACAGCGGTGCCGTCTTCAGCCGACAATTCGGACACCGCCGTCTGGGAGGTTCGTAACGACTGGGGCGACAGCGACACGGTCGAGGCACGCAAGGCAGGTCTGGCCTGGGATGCGAACAGCGGCCTGGACTGGAACGAGAAGTATACCCTGTGGATCGAAAACATGCGCAAGATTGACTCAGCTACCGGATCATACGGTTACAAGACTTTCCAGGTAACTAATCCCCAGGGAAAGACGATTCCGGCCCCGGTGCTGGAATGCGCGGAGACGGCCTACTTTTTACGGGCCACCTTCGCTTCCTGGTATTACCTGCCGTTTTTTGTCGAGGCGGTCGACAGCGACGGTACGCGGGTTTTCATGGGACACTTCGGCTGGCGCACGGCCCAGGGAAGATACAAGAACTCCAACCTGTTCAAAAGCTGGTACAAGGATTACACCGGCGGCAACTACTCAGCCGACAACTGGCCGCGCGACATCAAACTGCGGGCCAAGAAGCTCTACGGCTCGGACGACGACTTCCAGCCCTTCATCGACGCGGATGCCCGGGCCGGGGCCTACTTCGACGAGCTGTTTCTCAACAAGCGCGTGGGCCATTTCTTGATCCTGCTGCTTTCCAACTTCGGCTCGATTCACCTGGCCGACAGCGCCAACACCTTCAACATCAAACCCGAGGCGATCCGCGAGGGAGACGTTTTGCTCGAGCGCTGGCAGCGGCGCGGCATCGGGCACACCCTGGTGGTCAAGAATGTCCAGGACGGGCAGAACCCCGGCACGCTGATGGCCGAACTGGTTTCCGGTTCGATGCCACGGCGCCAGCCCAAGTGGGAGGATCCCACCGCCTCCAAGCGCTATTTCACCTCCGACCAGACCGGCGGGGTGGGAAGCAACTACTCGGGCGACGAGTACGCCAAGATGGGCGGCGGCCTGAAACGCTGGCGGGTAGCCCGGGCACTGGAGGGATGGTACACGAATACCATCCTGCCCGAGGACGTGAATAACTGGGTTTCCTCTACCGATTACGCTGCCATCGCCGCCCGCCCGGCCCAATTCGAAGATCTGCTCGACAAGCTCGATCCCGAAGCCGCCCGCGACGCCTTGTTGCTGGTAATAGAGGACAAGCGCCTCCACCTCAGGGATCACCCGGCCTCCTGCTCGGCGCGCCTCGGGCGCGAGGAGGCCTTTACAGATCTGTACGACCTGATGCAGGAGCACTTCTACATGGACAAGGAGGAGGTCGACAAGCAGTATCGAGTAGTCGACGACTATGTCTTCGCCGAACTGGAGTACAGCATTTCCAAGACCTGCTGCTGGAACAGCACTACCCATGGCATGTACGAGATCATCATGGACTACGAGCAGAACTTTCTTCAGTTGGGTGACGACTGCCGGCCACCGGTCGTGTTCATGAACGACAACGGCTACGATGTCTTCCGGCAACACGCCGTGGAGATGGGCCGTGGCGACGAGTGGGTCGACTGGTCCGAGGACGAGGCCTGCTCCCAGCGCGACGTGGCCACGGACACCGAGGTCGTTCACTCCTGGACTCCCTACTGCACGACGTTCGCTCCCAGCGGCTGTCAGGCGGATCGTTTCGAGCCCAACAACAGCCGCGAGGATGCGGCGGCCATCAGCGACGGTTCCAGCACCGGCTTGACGGTCTGCGGGGGCGAGGAAGACTGGTACTGGGTGCGCCCGGGCCCGGGCGCCCTGAACGCCTCGATATACTTTATAAGCGCCGACGGCGATCTGGACATGAAGCTCTACGACAGCCAGGGCAACCAGGTCGAGAACTCGGCGGGGACCGGCGACTCAGAGAGCGTCGAGCACCAGGTCAGCGAAGAGGACGACTACTACATCGTGGTTTTCGGCTACAACGGCGCGGAGAATACCTACGACATCAACCTGACGGTTCCATGACCCGGGGGACGAGATGACACGCCTGGCCCCAATTCTGATTCTGGTAGCGCTTTTGTCGACGCCGCGCGTGCTGGCCCAGTCGGCCCGCGCCGGCTGGAACGCGGTGACGCTGGACATCAACGGTCAGCCGGAGCCGATCTTCGGCTATCACATTTACTACGGCACAAGCCAGGGCGGGCCATACGACCAGGGTTTCTCAACAGGCAACGTGATCCAGACACAGGTCGACGACCTGCAAAACGGCCAGACCTACTACTTCGTGGTCACGGCTCTGGACGGGGCCGGCAACGAGAGCGGCAACTCCAACGAGGACAGCTACACGGTGCCCCAAGAAGACTGCAACAATCTCACAGACGACGATTATGACGGACTGACCGATTGCCAGGACGTTGAATGCCCCGCCGGCAGCGAGGCCTGCGACGGCTTCGACAACGACTGCGACGGGACGATCGACAACAACCTCAACGCGCCCGCCTGCGCGTTGCAGGATGGCGTTTGCGCGGGTTCCAGACAGCCTTGCGGCGGCGCTTCGGGGTGGCAGGCCTGCAATGGGTCGACCTACGGAGCGGACTTCCAGGCCGACGAGACGGCCTGTGACGGTCTGGACAACGACTGTGACGGCTCTACGGACGAGGATTGCACATGCACTCCGAATGACAGCCGCCCGTGCTCGATCGACGTCGGCGAGTGTAGCGCGGGAGTTCAGGTGTGCGCTGCAAGCGCAATGTGGGGCGCCTGCAGCGGCAAACTGCCCGGGAACGAAGCCTGTGACGGGCTGGACAACGACTGTGACGGGCTGACGGACGAAGACCAGGTATGCCAGACGAACGATGGCGGCGTTGACGGAGGCGGTGACGCGGGCAGCGACGCGGGCAGCGACGCGGGCCAGAACGGATCGGATAATTCGACCACGGTTATCGGCGGCTGCCAGTGTGGTTCCGAAACCAACGGGGGCCGCGGTCTTTGGCTGCTGGGCCTGCTTTTGGTGTTCACACTCCGCCGGAGAGATTGATTACAATCTCGCGATCGTCAATGGTGTCCACCCGGCGGCAAAAATCCCTGAAAGCTGGATAGTCGGCGGGAGCTACGCGGCCCGCCTTCACTAAGAGCGTTTTTTCGATTGTCATCAGATCGTCTTGCGCGCCTGACCTGTATGAGAACTTGCTCAACGGTGCTGCGAAGTCTGCCGGAGGCGGTAGTTGCGGCCGGGCACCTTTCGGCAGCCTGAGCACGACACTGGTTGCTGTGCGGGTCTCTGCGCCTATCATCAACGGCAGCGATCTGGATTGGCTGTGGGCCAGGCCCTGCCCCAGTCGGTAGGGATAGAATCCCTCGCGAATGACGAGGGAGCCTGCCTGCAGGTGCGCAAAGCCGGGTACGTTCAAATCGTATTCGATCACCAGCGGCAGGTCGGGGTTGGCCAGGTTGCGGATTTTATAGCTTTCCAGCCTGGCCCCGCTGAAGTAGTTGCCCAGGCCGGCCTCGAGCGCCTGCCTGCGCCGGTTGGGGCTGAAGGACGAGAGCAGGGCGCGGAAAGCCGGGGCCTGGGCGGTTGGAATGCTCTCCGTTCCCCGGCCGGAAAGATCGCCGCTTGCCGCAAGCGTCATCTCCAATCTAATGCTCCTGATTAAAGGCTGGCCGTGACTTGCCGGAAGTCTGGCGAAGGGACCGGCACCGGCCGAGGAGGTGGCCTCGACGGCCTGCCCGCCGGCCACAAAGGGATAGAGAACATCGAAGGCATTGAAGCGCGCGCCGGGATCCATCCAGAAAGTGTGTCCGCCCGTTGTTACGGCCAAAAGCCCGTGGCGATAGGTGCCGGGGTTCGGAAAACGGTAGTCCACATGCGAATCGGTTGAAGTGCGCGCCAAATAGACCCGGGGAGAAAGCCCCATCTCGCGCACTAAGGCCGCAAGCAAGATCAAGCGATTGCCCTCGCGGCGCAGGAGGATGTGCGGGGCGGGCTCGCCGAAGTTGGCAAACTCACCGGCCTGACGGATGTTGCGGGTGACCCAGTGAAACACTCGTCGCAGGCGCTCCTGTGGATCTCCTTTGCCTGCAATTTGCGAAAGGGCGCGCTTCAGCTCTGGCGCCGGCAGGCAGGCCTTGTCCAGGCCAATACGCAAGATATCGCGCAGGTCGCTCCAATTCGTTCCGAAGCCGAGCTGGATGAACGGCGCGTATTCGTCGAGCGGGACGGCGTCCGGCTCGGGCGCGATCAGCGGCAGGTCGTGTTCCCGAAAGACCGCGATCTCGAAGTCGCCCTGATCGCGCACGGCCGGAGCGGGAGTCTTGCCGTGGGCATCGATCTCGAGCTTTGCCCCGCGCGGCAGGGCCACCGAGTACAACGAACGGAAGACGGACGTTGCCGGGGCGCGAAAGTACCAGCGCTTGCCGAGCCAACTTCCGGACCCGTCCACGGGCCCCGTAGACGGCGAGCCCGAGAGTGCCTCGATCTCGACGAAATCTCCGATCTGCAGCTGCTTGAGCGAGATCGAATCTTTTCCCGGGATGGCCTCGGCGTCAAAGATGCGGCCGTCGGCCTTGATCGTCCGGAGCTTTTCGAGGTTGGCCCCGCTCGCCGGCGGATCGATCTCCCCCCAGCGCTCGAGCCCGGCGGGTGTGAGCACCCTGGCGATGGTGTGGGTTCTGGCAACGCTCGAACCATCGCGGCCGATCTCGATCGACGTTTGATCGAGCACCAGCGCCGAGTCTCCCTGCACCACGGTTTGCGATTTGAGGAATTCTTCGATCAGGTCCTTGGCGTCGATCCGCTCTTCACCGACCAGGCGAATGTGGCTCGAACCGGCGGCGGCGTCAGCCGCCCGCCGGGCCGCGAGATCCCAGGGTGCAAAAGCGACGCGCGCAACCAGCGTCGCCTGTGCCTCGTCTCGTCGCCCCAGGACATCAAGCAGGTTCGCGCGTCGGTCGAGTAGACGAGGATCGCGCGTCGCCAAGAGCGAGGCCTCGTCGATAAGTTTCAGGGCATCCCCGGCATGGCTCTGACCGGCGAGCAAGTCGCATAAAGCCAGCGTGTTTTCCAGGCGGGCCGGGTTGGCATGCACGGCCGCTTCGAGAATTTCTTGCGCGCGATCTTCTCTTTCGCGGGCGATCCAGAAATCGGCAAGGCCCTCGAAGATTCCCAGGGCCTCGAGACGCTTAGCCAACTGTGTCGCCCGATCCGCCGAACCGGCGTGCAGTGCCCGTTGGAACATGCGTCGCAGAAGATCTGCGTTGTCAGGGAGTATACCCAGTGCCCGGTTGTAGGCACTCCCGGCCGCCTGGTCCCAACCCAGCTTGGAAAGCAAGTCGCCGCGAAAGTAGGGCCACAGGAAGCGGCCCGGCTTATTTGCCTCCAGGCGAGTGAGCACGTCGAGAGCCTGCTCGTCGTCCTGCTCCGCGCCGGGCAAGAGCATCAAGCGGAACTCGGCCAGGGCGGCTTGGGGGCAGGCAGCCACGGCCCGTGCCAGATTCTCGCGGCTTATGGTGCGATCGATGGGCGGGGGCAAGTCGTCGTCCTCGAGAGCCAGCAAGCCCTGCAGGAAGTGCAACAACGAGGAATCCGGTACTCGCTGAAGGGCCCTGGCCAGAAGATCCCGCGCCTGTCCCGGATCGCCGTTCTCCCAGACGAGCAACGCGGCCAGGATGTATTGCAGCAGGTTGCTGTCTTTGACGCCCGCCCGTCCGGCTGCCAGATCGCCGGCCGACAAGATCGTCGTCGGTTTTTCCAAAAGGCCCGGGCGGTATACGGGCGCCCGGCCGGCAAGGGATGCAGCCTCGTCCCACCAGACGACTTTAGCCGGCTCGCCGCCGGCGCCTGTCATCTCTGCCGCCAGGCCGGTCCCCGCCCGCGATACGGGGACCTTCAGCAGCAGTCGGTGCCAGCCCGGGCCGACGGCGAAGCGCATCCTTGCCACCCGGGGCAGCCTGCGCCTGTGTGAGTCGTAGACCGCCACAGGGCTGTCATCCAAAAAGGCGGCCCAGGGTTCATCCGAACGGATACGCAGCGCGAGATCGCGCTTGCAAGAATCCTGGCAGCGCACCTCGAAGAAGCTCTCGGCAAAAGCCACACCCTGCCTGCCGTAAGACTCGATCGACAGCAGACCCTGGTCAGCCCGTCGCGTGGACAGAGGACGCTCGCGGGTAGTCGTAAGCGGACCGGTCTGGGGTAAAAAGGCGCGATCGAAGTCTAAAAGCGGATGCCGGCCGAAGGGAAAACCGACGCGCCACAGCGGCACGACTCCCATCTCGGCCTCCATGGCCCGGGTGGCTGGCCAGTCCCCCCGGCGCCGCGCCCCCTCGAGGAGAATCAAGCGCAAAGCGCGCGCACACTCGAGGCCCGCCTGACCGCCGGAGATCAATTTGCGCACGCGAGCGGAGATACGTTCGTGGCCACCGGGAATCTGGTAGACGATCTCGCGAAGCTGAATAGCCGCCGCAAGGCCCCCGGGCGTGCCGGGGGCCGCCTCGACGGCATCAAGCACGGCCTCTCCTGCGGCTGCGAAATCGGCCTGTAGCAGCAGGGCCAGGCCCGCTCCCAGGTTTGCCTGCGCCTTGTTCTTCCCAGCCGTCAGAGTCTTGGCGGCCTGGGTGAAATCATCCAGCGCGCCGCGCAGGTCATTGCCTCTTACGAACCTGGCCCAGCCGCGCCCGAGATAGTCGGCGGGTGTGACGGGTGTAATCTTCAGGATATCGCGAGCCTGGCGAATGTCAGGTGGCGTGCCTTGATGCGTGCATCCCGCTCCGGCTATCGTCAGGGCCAAAAGACAGCTCGAAAGCAGGGCGGTCGGGCGACTTGAGGGCTGCTTGCTCATGGTTGTTTGCCTCCGGCGCCGGGGTTCACAAACACCAGACGGCGCTCGAGCAGCCTGTCGGCCCGGCCCAGGAAGTCTCGATATGCCTTGTAATCAGAAGCCTTCACCAGGCTGCGCTCGATGCGCAGCCCGGCGCTTACGACCAGGCCCGAGGAGCTTCGCTCGAACGAGATCTGCGCCGTTCCGAAAGGGCTTTCGACACGGCTGCCCTGAGGAATTTCGGCGACGCGCCAACCTGCGGGCGCCTGCCAGACAACTCGCCACTTTACGCTCCAGGGCGGGCCGAGCACCAGATCGTGGATGCGGCTCTGGTAGGCTGCGAAGATTTTCTGGTAGACCGTGTTCCTGGCCAGGGCCGGCAACTCCAGGCCGCCGCCGACTCGGCGACCCAGGGTCGGTACCTCGAAAACCGCCCTGGTTACCAGCGGAAGATCGGGCCTGAGCAAGTTTTCAACAGACACCTTGTGAACCCGGGCGCCGGGGAAGAGGTCGTTCATGCTCTTTTCGAAGGCGCTCTTTACCGAAGAGGCCCCGGTGTAACCGGCCCGCATCGTCGGCGCCAGGCTGCCCGTTACACTGACGTCCGATTCGATGTGCGCTCCTCCGTCCGCTGCGGGGTCTATTTTAAAGCCGATCTTGGTTTGGTTTCTATCGGGCACGGACAGGGGTGTCACAACCAGTCCGCGCGTGTCCGGGGAGATGATCAGCGCCGGGGCGTTCTGATCCCGCGGCGGGAGATCGACGATGTCGAAGTAGGGGACGGTGGCGTCCAGCCAAAGCCCCTGATCCGGCAGGTAGCAGATGGCGTGATCGAAAACGGCGAACGAGGCCGGAGGGTCTCCCACTTGGGCGAAGGGGCTCGTTCGCACCAGAGCGAGGTCGGCCCGGATTCCGACTTGTTTCAGCAAGGCGACCAGCAAAGAAGCCTTGTCCTTGCAGTCGCCGTAGTTGCGGGCCAGAACCTGAGAGACCGGGTAGGGGATGTAGCTGTGAATGCCGAACTCCAGACCAACGTAACGCAGGCTGTCGGCCACCAGGCGGTAAAGGGCGCGGATCTTGTCGAGGTCCCGAGACAGGCCCTCGGTTCGCGAGAGAGCCAGGCGCCTGACCTCCGGTCCGGCCAACAGTTGATCGCGCACCAGTGCAAGGTAGTTCTTGGCCAGGTCGTGCCAAGAGCGGTAGCTGGAGACGTGCAGGTGGGAGTGGGTTTGCAGAAAGCCCGGCATGTCCGCTTCCGGTTCTACCGCCGCCTGTCCGGTTGTTTCCCATGTGCGAACGATCTGCTTGCTGTTATTGTGCACCGTCGCGGCGGGCCGGTTTGCGAAAAGCGGCAACTCCTCGGGAGCCAACATGATATAGAGCACATCGGCCACGGGTTCGCTGAACTGGAACGGCACCAGGTCTCCGAAGTAACCGTCCATGAACCCCTGACTGTCGACGTCGTCCACCACGTAAGCCAGCTCGACCAGATCGCCGGACGAGAGGACGGGAAACGTGACTTGCCGTGTGTGCACGTCGTAGTAGAGATTGTACCAGGGCTCGGAAAGCGAGAAGTCGTCGATCAGCGAGCTTTCGTCGACCGATCCGTCGGCATGCAGCACCCGCTTGCCCAGAATGCGAACCTGTTGCCTCCCGGGCGCGTACTCGATGCCGAAGGTGTGTTCGCGATCCGCCCCGCCGCGGTTGAGGATGCCGATGATCTGCTGTCGGTAGCGAGACGCCAGCCCGTTAGAATGCAGACGCACGACCGTCAGGTCGAGCAGACGGACTGCCCCGGCCCCATCGCAGGGGGCAAGCTCACACCACTTTTTGCTATCGAGAAAATCGCGGGCGTCGCGCCGGTAAGGTCGGTAGAAGGCCTGGCTGCCCTTTTGGATGAACTCGATCCGCCGCCTGAGCTTGCGATTTTGAGGGGAGAGGGCCAGCGCCCGCTTCCAGGTCTTCAATGTATCGGTCTCTTTGCCAAGTGCCATCAATGCCGTACCTTGGCGAACCAGGGCCTCCGCATCACGCGGGCAGATCTGTGCGGCCCGGCGGTAGTCGGAAAGCGCCTCCGCCGGCCGGCCGTTATGCAACGACAGATCTCCGCGTTCGAGAAGCCGGTCGATTCGCTCGGGTGCAAGTTTGATCGCCCGATCCTGCCAGGTCTTGGCCGCTTGCAAATCGCCGCGCGCGACGGCCAGCTCGTACAAGGCGCGCAGCGCCAGCGGATCGTCCGCTTTCTGGGCGATCAGCCGATGGTAGACGGCCCGGCTGCGCCTGATGCTTCCCCGCATGCGGAACAGCCCGCCCGCGACCCGTAGCACCTCGGGCACGTCCGGGTGCGCGCGCAAGACACGCTCGATACCTCTTTCGGCCAGGCCGAAAAGTTGCAGCCCGTCGAGGATCTCGATTTGCCCCAGCTCGGCGGGCAGGTAGGCTGGGCTTGCGCGCTCCGCCCGCCGGTGGGCGTCGAGGGCCCTGTCCGGCTGGTTGCGGATCTGGTAGTGATGCCCCAGCAGCGAAAGCGCCTCGCCTCGGCAGGCCGCTTGAGAGGCGGCCTGTTCGAGTAGCCTTACGGAAAGATCCGCGTCATCGGTCGTCTGAGCCAGCAGGATCTCGAGCCGGCAGCGGCTTCGGCCGCGGCCGGTAGTGGGCAGCAGGTCCTGCGCCTGCAGCAGCAAGCGTTTGACTTCCTGCTGCCGGGAGTCGCCGGCGCGCGTGACGCTCAGGGCGACAGCCGCTTCGGCCAACGCCCGAGGATCCTGTGTTTGGTTCGAGGCCCTTGCGCGGAACAGGTCGGCAAGGTTGGGAAGCCTGGAGATCTTTACGGGCGCCCGGGGCCGCGGCTTGGGCCGCGGCCGGGCCAAAGCTGCGCGCAGCAAGCTCTCGTCGGAAAGCGGCACCAGCGCGGGTAAAGCGCGGCCGGCGCGGTCGGTTATGCCCAGCGAGAAGCTCCAGGCTCCCTCGTTCTGGACTACCTTGACCAGCACCCGGTTGTCGCCCCGCGCGAGGATAGCAGGCACCAGGTTCTGATCGACGGCATGACGGTGGATGCCGGGATCGTCGACAACCAGCGTTCCGTTGATCCAGACCTTGCAGGCGTCATCGCAGCCGGCCTCGATCAGTACCGGAGTCCGGCGCCTGGCATGTATGACCGAAAGCGCGTAAGCCACGGCCCGCGTCTCGGGCCGCAAGAAGGCGTGCAACTTGACGACGCCGTCGGACGGGGCGCGGGGCGCCTTTCTGAAGAGCAGCGTCTGGCCCTTGCCGGCCAGCTTCAGGTCGAGATCGATTTTTTCTTCGGGCGGGAATTCGAACTGGTAGCCCCGGCCGGCCTGGTTGTCGAAGGGGCCGATGATCCACCAGTCACGAATGAAGCCCAGGCCGGCGAAGGCCTGATCAGCCTGCTTGGCTTTCCCCGCCGAGCGCAGCATGCGGGCAAGCATGCCGACGGCCAGGCGCCTGAGCGGCACGGGAGCCGATCTCATCCGGGCGACTCTTTTCACGCTTTCGCGGATCCGGCGGCGAGTAGATGCCCCGGCCAGGTCTTCGATTTTAAGAAGCTCCCAAAGCGGCATGGCCCGCCGGAAGGCCGGCCGGGTTTTCTCGACGTCGCGCAGCAAGCTCTCGATGCGCCGCTCGAGCGTCTGCCCCTCGGCCCGCGGCGCGGGCGCGCTCGCCGGGGCGCCGAAGATCACGGCAACTAAGAGGGCTGCGGCGGGGAAAATAGCTGGCATGCAGGTGGTATCTCAGTTCCAGACCAGATCGGGCGGCTCGATGACGATCAGTTTTCCGACCAGTTCTTCCTCGTTGGGCTGGTGACCGAAGAAGGAGATCATCCGCCGACCGTCCTCGCTCTCGACGATCTGCATTTCGATGCCGGCGTAGAGCGCGCGCCGTTGCGCGTCGGGCAGCGGCAGGCTGCCGTTCTTTATCCCGGCCAGGATCTCGAAAGCGATCATGCCCTTCATGTAGTTCAACTCGGTAGACATCAGGATGGCTTGTTGATTCAGCATCGAGGAAGCCAATAGAATGTGTGTCCCGGAGGTGCCCTCGATCGACCAGATGGTCATGTCGGGGACGTAGCCGCTTCCCGAACCGTCGAAGTCTTCACGCAGAGCCTTGGCCAAGGTCGCGATCGACTCCTCGTACCAGCTGGAGTGGACCCGCACATTGGAGTATTTCTTGTAGTTATTGGCAAGCTTTTTGAGAAACAGCACGCCCTGCCCAAAGCCGTGGTTGGAAAGCAAATTGGCGGCGCTGCCGGAGTCCATGCTGACCACGGTCTGGCCGATGACCGGCCGGGCCATGAGCACAAGCAGAACAAACATCATAAAAACTGTGCGCATTGCGAAACTCCGAGCGGCATTATAAGAGTCGCTACTACCAGCGTCAAGCGCGACCGCGGCCTATTCTGGCCGCTCGGGCGAGAGTGTGGTAAATTCAGCAGAACATGCCTGCGGTGGTCGGCACCGCAAATACTGGAGAAACCCATGAGAATTTTCAATTGCTTGATGATCTGGCTGACAGCCGTGGTGATCTCGCTTTCGGGTTGCGCAGGCTCGGGCTCGATTGTGAACGACGCCGGCAGCGACGCCTTCGATGGCCTGGATGGAGCCGCGGACGGCGGTTCCGATTCCGGGGCCGACCAGGGAGCAGATTTGGCCGGCGACCCGGGCGGCGACCCGGGCCTGGACGGAGGAGCGGATCAGGGAGCTGATTCGTTTGCGGACGGCGTTACGGACGGCGGCGGGGATGAAGATGCGCTCTTCACGGTCGAGCCGGCCGAGGACTTCGATGATCCGATCCTGCGGGCGTCTTTGTTCTTCTCGCCCGCAGACGGAACCCAGCAGATCGTTCTTTCTGAACTGGCCGCGGCCCAGAGTTCCGTACATCTTGCGTTTTTCAATATTCGCTTACAGGAGGTCGCTGACACGCTTCTTGCTTTGCACCAGGCGGGGAAGAGCATCAAGGTGATCATGGACCAGAAGCAGATGGACCAATCTTACAACACTCTGGATGACTGGATGGTGAATAACGGCCTCGATGTCGTCGGGGTGTTCAACGACGCCTCCGCCGAGGCCACCATGCACAACAAGTTCGCGGTGATCGACGGCCGTCGGGTGCTGACCGGCTCGCTGAACTATTCCACCACGGCCTTCAACCGCTCGGACGAGGACCTGCTGCTGATCGACGATCCCGTTGTCTCCGCGCTTTACGAGGATGAGCTTGCAGAGCTCGAGGCGGGCGAGCAGGTGCCGCGTATCGACGATCCCGAAGCGCCCTTGAGCGTCTACTTCGGTTCTGAAGATCGGCTCGATCTAATGGTCATCGACGCCATAGGCGGAGCCCAGGCCGAGATCGAGGTGATCATGTTCTCGGCCGGGCTGGCTTCGCTGGGCGATGCGCTCGTCGCCGCGGTGGACCGCGGCGTCAACGTGACCTTCCTGGTAGACGAGAGCCAGTCGCAGGACAGCGACTTGGACGAGACGCTCGAGGCGGGCGGCGCGCACGTTCTGAGGATCACACGCAGCTTCCCGGTGGAACTGCACGACAAGCTGTGCATGGTCGATGGGCAGATTGTCCTGGCCGGTTCCTACAACTGGACTCCGCTGGCTTCTTTCTACAACGACGAAAACAGCGTGCGCCTGTCGTCGTCGGCGATCGCCACCAGGGTCGCCGGGCGCGTGACCGAGTTGGTGACGGCCGAAGACCCGGCCTTCACACCGGCCGCCTACGGCTGGGGCGAGGGCGCGCGCGGCGTGACCTTCAGCGTGACGAATCTTTTGATACGCGCGGACGGCGCCTGCTACATAAGCGGTGACGATCCGGCCCTGGGAAGCATGGACGCCTCCAAGGCCGTCGAGATGACCCGCGCGGACGGACCGCTTGGAGAAACATGGTCGGCCACGGTCGATCTTTCGGCAGGCTCACAAGTTGGTTACAAGTTCTTAGTGCGCGGCCCCGACGGTATAAACCATCGCGAAACAGGCGACCCGCGCAGCCTGGGCGTGCCCTACGCCGCGGGTCCCTTCCAGGTCTTCGACACGTTCAGACAGTGAGACGACGGCCACCGGGGGAGGGTTGCTTTTGCCCCATGGGTTGGGTCGGTCCCGCCCCAAAGAGCCGATCTGGTTTGTAAGTCGCTGAATTTACGTCGCAAGATTGTGGCACGCGAATTGAATAGCTACATGGGTGAGCCGACTGAGAGGAGAGCCGCCCATGAGAACACTGCTTGCATTACTTGCCGCAATAAGCTTAGTCGCACCCGCCCGGGCGGACGAGATCGACACCGACGGCTTCGAAAGCTGGCAGCAGGCAGTGGCCTCGCGTCCGGCGCAGGCGGCGCCCGCGGCGCGCCAAATGGCAATGGCCCGCGCCCAGGCCGAGCCGGTCGCCGAAGTTTCCCGGCCCGCAGCAGATGACCAGGTCAGCGCCCATGCCCGGGATGATTTCAATCCGATCATCCGCTTCGGCGCCGGGGCGACCTACATGCTGTCTCTCAGGACCGCCGATCTGGCCAGCGGTAAGAAGGTCCTTACTGAGTTCTCGGCCAGCGTCTGTCCGCTGCGCGCCGTTTTCGAAGTCGGCTTCGACCTGGCCATGGCCCGCGACGGCGCCTTTTTCGCCCGGCCGAACCTGAAGCTTTTCCTGATGCGCAACCTCGACTACTCGCTCTATGTCGAGGGCAGCCTGGCCGTCTTCTCGCACCCCGACGGTGTTGACGTCGGGGGCGGGGTGGGCATCGGGGCCGTGGTGGGCATCATCGATAACCTGGGCCTGGAGATATTCGCCTCGGCCATGATGTTCTCGATGTCCCCGGCCGGCGCCGGCAGCCTGGTCTCGGGCGGCATCGGCGGCCAGGCCAGCGACGCTTCCGGCTTCATGGTAATGCCCTGCATCGGCGCCCGCCTGGTGGCCAGGTTTTAGGCTGTTGACCTGAAGCTCTTGACTTGAAGATCGCTCGTCGATAGCTTGGGCCTCTGCTTTCCTGAAGAGGTGCCTCGTGATGCGACGATTTTTACTGCTGCTTTTGGCCGTGGTTTTCCCGGCGGCCGGTTGTGTCAAACGCGTTCCCGCCTCGGCCGGGCCGGACATCTCGGTACGGGCCGGCCGGCAGGTGGAGCTGGGGCGCAAGATGGAGTTGCCCGAAGGCGTCCGCATATCATGGTCGTTCGGAGACGGCGCCGAGATCGAAGGATCTTTAGTGGCGCATGCCTGGGACGTCGCCGGCAACTACAAGCTGCGGGTGTCGGTCAGCGATCCCGACGGCAAGACGCGCTCGGACGAGGCGCGGGTAAAGGTCAGCCGACCCAAGCTGCTCGACCTGCTCGGTGGATCGGTCGATCAGTTTTTGCTTCTCGACCGTCCGAGCGAGCGCTTGCGCGAGCTGCCGCTGCTTCTCGAGAAGTTCTTCGTCTCGGGTCAGGCTGCCAACGCCACCCTGGCGCGGATAAACGAGATGCTGGGATTCGATCCCTTTGACGTCCAGAGCCTGACCGGGGCCGGAGTGGATCCCGCAGGCCATCTCGGGGTGCTGCACATCGCCGGAGAGGGCGCTACGGGCGAGGTCGTGGTTTTTCCGGTGCTCGACCGAGAAAAGGCGCTTGGCACCATAAGCCAGTTTTTCTCGCCCGGTGCTGCAAGCGAACAGCCGGACAAACTCGATCCGTCGATTGTCGAGGAACTGGGTGCGGACAAGAAACCCGTCGGCGCCTACACTTTTTATGGCGGCCACGCCTGGCTGTGTAAGGCCGGCGCCCCGGGGCTGGATCCGGCGGCGCTGCTTGCGGCCGTGCGCGCCTGGGATAACGGAAACAAGTTGATCGACAAACCCGATTTCAAGCGGGCCGCGGCCGGGCAAGGCGAGCGGGGACCGATCGAGCTGTTCGTCTCGGGGAGTTTTTTTCAAGGCGCCCAAAAGGGCGGGCCGGCCGGCAGTTTGGACTACCTGACCGGCAGCGCACGCCCGGACGAGGCCGGCTTGCGGTTTTCGGGAAGACTTGGCCTTACCGACGCGGCCACGGGGAGCTTGCTTCCCGCGCTGCGTTCGCGCACGGCCGTGCCGCCGTTGGGATCTTTCCTGCCCGCCGGGCGACACCTGTTTGTCAAGATCTCGGCCAACCCGTCCGGATTGTTGTATGCTTTAGCCGATCTTTCCGGACAGGGCGCTTGGGCACGGTTTCAGCAAACGCTGGGCGGCGTCGAATCCGCGAAAAGGCTGCTTGCCTGCCTGGGCGACAACCTCATAGTGGGTGTCAGGCTGGTGCCCGCGGGTCTTTTGCGACTCGGAAATCCCCAGAAATCGAAACCGCAAGAAGCTGTCGAGCTGATTGCTGTCTTCGAGCTTGCAAAGGGCGAAATACTGGCCCGGACGCTCGACGAGTTGGTTGCCAGTGGGCGCCTCGGGGAGGTGATCAAGAAAGGGCAAGAGCCCGGACGAAAATCGTGGCAACTGGTTATAGGAAAGTTCGTCTTTACCCTGGCGATCGAGGGCAGCTACGCAATTTTGGCCATGCCGGGATCGCTTGTCGCGCAAGTCACCGCGCTGATCCGCAACCCGGGCGTTGCCCCCGCCTGGTGGCCGACAGACGAGCGGGCCGGCGAGCGGCAGGTGTTTTTCGCCGACGTCAACGGCTTCATCGAAGATTTCAAGCGGGCCGAGCCGCCCCGTGACGCGCCTACGGCGGCCTTCATCAAGGCAATGATAATGCGCTCGCTTTCGCAGGTCGAGTCGCTGGGAACGATCATGCTGAAAGTTGCGCCTCAAAAGCAAGATCTGGGGTTCGAGCTGGAGTTCGACATCAAGTGAAGCGCGCGACTCTGCGGCTTTGGGAGGATGCATGCAACTACAACCGAGAGACACAGGCTGGATCGAGGTGATCTGCGGCTCGATGTTCTCGGGCAAGACCGAGGAGTTGATCAGGCGCTGCCGCCTGGCGCGCATCGCCAAGCAGAGCGTGGTGATCTTCAAGCCGCGCCTGGACGACCGTTTCCACGAGCGCCAGATCGTCAGCCACAGCGATCAGCGCATGGAGTCATACCCGATCGTGCTTGCCGGCGAGATTCTCGACCGCATAGACGAGAAAGTGAACGTGGTGGGCGTCGACGAGGCCCAGTTCTTCGGCTCCGAACTGGTAGAAGTCTGCGAGGAACTTGCCAACCGCGGGCTGCGGGTGATCGTGGCCGGGCTCGACCAGGACTACCAGGGCCGTCCCTTCGAGCCGATTCCGTCCTTGCTGGCCGTGGCCGAGTTCGTCACCAAGAACCTGGCCATCTGCGTCAAGTGCGGCAACCCGGCCAACCGCTCACAGCGCATCGGGTCTTCGCGGCAACGGGTGCTGGTTGGGGCCCAGGACAAGTACGAGGCCCGTTGCCGGCATTGCTTCACCCCCGAGCCGATAGAGGAGAGCGAGCAAGATGGCGACGCGTAATTCAATGGGCGACTGGTCGCGCGGAACCGAGGTTCTCTTTTCGGAAGATCGTATACAGGCCAGGATCGCGGAGCTTGGCGCGGCCATCACCCGCGACTATGCCGGCCGTGAGCTGGTGCTGGTGGGAGTGCTCAAGGGCTGCTTCCTGTTCATGGCCGATCTCTGCCGCAAGATCGACCTGCCGCTCAAGTGCGATTTCCTGGGGCTTTCGAGCTACGGCGATCACACCAAGAGCACGGGCGTGATCCGGATAACGTCCGACCTGAAGCGCCCGATCGAGGGAGAGAACGTGCTGGTCGTCGAGGACATCGTCGACAGCGGTCTGACCATGCGCTACCTGCTTTCCAACCTGCATACCCGTAAGCCCCGCGATATCAAGGTTTGCAGCCTGCTCGACAAGCCCTCCCGGCGCCAGGTCGATGTAAAGATCGACTACCTGGGCTTCAGCGTGCCCGACCTCTTCGTGGTCGGCTATGGGCTCGATTACAAGGGCCGCTATCGCAACCTGCCGTACGTTGGTAACTTTACCGAAGATCCGACGTAGTTTTTCAAGGGCATGGAATTTTGCTTTTTGGGGGCATCTGTCGTATACAGACAGTGAACAGCAACCAGGGAGTGAACCATGCCGGAAAACGACCAGCAAGCGGTGCCCGCGCCCGTTTCCAAGAGCCCGCGAAAGAAGGGCGGCGGGGCGAAGGTTATGTTTGTCATCTTGGTGGTGCTGGCCCTGGCCGGGATCATTGTCTACCTGCTCAGCCTGCTCAACTCGAAGACGTTTTTCCTGGTGCCCGAGGGCGGCGAACTGGTGGTCAAGAAGGGTATATTCTTCCCGGTCGGCAGCGAGATCTACCAGCCCAAGAGCCCCGAGCAGGCCGCGCTCTATGCGCCCATAGAATTGCCCGACGAGCTGAAGCACGCCGGGCCGCTCCAGTTCGAGGACCTGCCGTCGCTCAACCGCGAGTTCGCCAAGTACATGATCGCCCGCGCCAACAAGCTGGTCTTCCAGACGGAAGAGAAACAGTACCTGGAGGGAAAGAACTACCTCGAACGCCTGCGCGGTCTGACGGGTCTCGAACCCACGCAGATCGATCGGGTCAAGTCGCTCGGGGCGGATGTCAACTACATCGAGGCCAAGCGCGCCTACCAGGGAGTCGAAAAGACCCTGGAAAGCGCCTTGAAGAAGTTCAAGCAGGCCGAGACCTTCGGCACCGGGCGCTTCAGCGACTCCGGTGAATGGATCGTCAAGATCGAGACCCTGCTAAAGGCAATCCGCATCACCAAGTCGGGCGCCGCCGTCGAGGCGGAGGATAGCCCGGCGGCCCCGGAGACGGGTGTGCCCCAACCGCCGACGGAGGACAAGGCTTCTGCGAAACCCGCTCCCGCCCCGACGCCCGCTCCCACTCCAGAAGACGGAATCTGAAAAAACCGTTATGGAACTACCCGGGTGCCCTTCTCGCCTTCTAAGGCCTCGGCCAGGAACTCGGGCGAGGTGATTATGGCCTGGCGGCCGCCGGCCTCCAAGAAGTTGACCACCGCGGTGATCTTGGGGCCCATCGAGCCGGCGGGAAACTGCCCGGCCTCGAGGTGCCGGCGCGCCTCGGCCACGCTCAGGCTCTCGACCGCGCGCTGGCCGGGCTTGCCGTAATCGAGACAGACCGTCTCCACCGCCGTGGAGATCATGAAGATGTCGGCCCCGAGCTTCTGGGCCAGCAAGGCGCTGGCGTGGTCCTTGTCGATCACGGCCGGCACGCCCTTCAACTCACCGTCGGCATCGCGCACCACCGGGATACCGCCCCCGCCGACGGCGATCACCACCAGGCCGGCCTGGCTGAGCTGCCTGATGGCGTCCAGCTCGATGATCTCGATCGGGATCGGCGAAGCCACCACCCGGCGCCAGCCGCGACCGGCGTCCTCGCGGACTTCCCAGCCCTCTTTGGTCGCGTGTTCCAGGGCTGCGGCCTCTTCCATGAACGAGCCGATCGGCTTCGAGGGATGCTCGAAGGCCGGGTCGTTCTCGTCCACCCGCACCTGGGTCACCAGGGTGACTGCCTGGAAATCGCTTTTGCGCCTTGCGAACTCGTTGGCCAGAGACTGCTGGATCATATAGCCGATCGAGCCCTGGGTGTCGGCCCCGATGCTGTCGAGCGGAACCGGGTGCAGCTCGCCCAGGCTGAGCTCCGAGCGGCGCAATATGAAGCCCACCTGCGGCCCGTTGCCGTGGGTGACTACCACGTTGTAACCCTTTTCGAGCATGGCCACGATGTGGTGACAGGTTTCCCGCGTCACCTCGAATTGGTCGCTGACCCGCTTATGGTTCTTGTCGCGGATCAGCGAGTTACCGCCGATGGCAAGCACGATCAGCTTGCGTTTGCCGTCAGTCATCTGGTCGTCTCCCCCGCCATGGTCAGGGCCATGATGGCCTTCTGCACGTGCAGGCGGTTCTCGGCCACGTCGTAGATGATCGAGCGTGGCGACGAGGCCACGGCGTCGGCCACCTCGTGCCCGCGATCGATCGGCATCGGGTGGGTGAACAGAGCGTCATTGGTACGCTGCATCTTTTTCTCGTCGCAGATCCAGTCGGTGTATTTCAGGGCCCGCTCGACCTCCTCGGCCTTGTGCAGTTCGCCGTCGTGGTAGGCCGCGGCGTTCATCCAGTTGCGCGAGTAGACGACGTCGGCCCCGTCGTAGCACTCGACCGGGTCGTGGCTGATTTCAAACTTACCGCCACTGGCTTTACAGTTGCGCTTGACGTCTTCGATCACCTCGGGATCGAGGTCGTAGCCCTCGGGGTAGGCCAGGCTGACATCCATGCCGAAGCGCGAGGAGATCAGCATGCTCTCCTGCACCGAGCACCACGAGCGCGCCAAGGCACCGTGGCCCCAGACCTGCAGAAGCTTCTTGCCCTTGACCTTCTCGCGGCCCCAGTGCTGCCAGAGGCCCTGCATGTCGGCCAGTCCCTGGCAGGGGTGGAACTTGTCGTGGGCCATCGAGACGATCGGAATCCCGGCATAGCGGGCATACTCCCGGCAAAGCGCGTCGCCCTCGCCGTAGGCTCCGATCTTGTCCTCGAGGATGCGGATGCCGATGCCGCAGGCGTAGCGGCTCATTACCTTGGCGGCGTCCTCGACCGTTTCGCCGGCGGTCTTTTTGGTCTTGAGACGCATGGTCTTGGGCTCGAGAAACTGGGCGTGCCCGCCCAGCTCGGTCGCGGCGCACTCGAAGCTCTGGCGCGTGCGCACCGAGGGGTTGAAGAAGAACATGAAAAACGTGCGCCGTTCGAGCAGGTGGCCGTATTTGTCACTGAAGCGCTCGCGCTTCATGTCCTCGGCCAGTTCGAGAACCTTCTCGAGTTCTTCGAGCGACCAGTCCTGGGTACATAGCAGGTGCTTTCCTGATAGACTCATGGCATACTCCTTAGTGTGTGAATCGATCCGGCCGAATCCTTGCAATCTCGTCCGGAGCGCAGTTGATATGGTGAGATAACGCCGGTGTCAAGAATTATCAAGATATTGATCATCATGGTTTGCATATCCGGTTGCCGGTGCCCACAGGCGGAGAAGCTGTGCATCACGAGCGATCTGGGGCGCTATCGCTTCTTATCGTTCGAGAATCTCCCGGGCCCGCCGGGCGGGTGTCTGGCGACCTACCAGGATCCGCATGGAAGCCTGGTCAGCGTGCGCGTGGTCCCCGAGCGGCCGGATCTGTTCGGCGACGGCGGAGTGCCGGTGCCGTTCGAGAAGCATTTCGTCTACCGGCGCCGCGCGGGCCAGGGGACTCTGGTCGGCTGGAACTCCGGAGGGGTTGGGGTGACGGTGCTCTTGAGCGACAAGGCAGTGCCCGAGGGACCGGTGCTTCGGGCCTACCTGTTCAAGTACCGCTCGTCCGTCACCGCCGAGGTGGATCGCACCCGCGAGCAGCTGGACGTCCTGCGCCAGAAATCGCTGCGCCGGCCGAAAGACGCCGCCGTTCACCTGGAACTGGCGCGCAAATACAGAAAGCTCGGCGATAACGTGATGGCGGCCCAGGAGTACCACATCTCGACAGACGCCGATCGGATGTGCTTCGACTGTTACCTGGAGATGGGCACGCTCTATCGCGAGCTGCGCTCCTGGGACCTGGCCATCAGGGCCGCACGGCGCGCGGCCGGCCTGCGGCCGGAAAACCCGGTCCCGGTAGTCTTGCTGGGCGATCTTTTCTACGCTGCACACAACGGGCAGGAAGCCTTACATTCCTACCGCGCCGCGCTCGAATTGGGACCCGGGGAAAAAGAGGCCCAAAGGGTGAGCAAGCGCATCTGGGAGCTGCAACACGGAAAGTACATGATCGAGCTTCTGCCGGGGGCGCGGAAAAAGCGGGCCAACTGACTTGTGCCGCGCCGCCGACGGCGCTAGAATCGGATCTGTCCGGGAGGTGCATATGTTTTCGAAGCTCTTGACCTGGGTATCATTCATGGCCTTGGTATTTTTCACATCGGCCTGCAGTTCGTCGGGCGGCAAACCTTGCCAGATCGACACCGATTGCGGGGCGGGCGAATACTGCGCGGCCGACGGCAAGTGCCATCCCAAGACCATACCCGACGATGGCATGGACGGCGAGGACGGCGGTCTCGACGGCGACCAGTCGCCGGCCGACTCCGACTCCGGTCCCAAGCCCTGCGAGAACGACTGGGATTGCCCGCCCGACAAGGTCTGCGAGACATCCTCGGGCGAGTGCGTCGATGGAAACGGCTGCCAGCACTCTTACAACTGCCCGGCCGAGCAGTACTGCGATCCGGTCGGGGGGGTGTGCAAGGATCGCTCCGAGTTGTGCGAGCCCTGCACGACCGACGAGCAGTGCCCCGATCCGGGCATGGGCGACATGTGCGTCGGCTACCCGGACGGCAACTACTGCGGCCAGAGTTGCGGCACGCGCACCTGTCCCGTCGGCTACGACTGCGACCGTGACTCCGGCAGCGGCACGGGCACGAACTGGGGCCAGTGCATCTCCAACGAGGGCACTTGCGAGAGCACCTTCGTCTGTCACACCGACCGCGACTGCGCCACCAACAAGGTTTGCGACAAGACCAGCGGCAAGTGCAAGAACAAGTGCCAGGACATCGGCTGCGCCGCGGGGCTGGTGTGTCACGCCACGGGACACTGCGGGACGGCCTGCGCGGCGGATGGCGACTGCGCGATCTTCGGCACGGGACTGGTCTGCTGTACCGCCGCGGGTGTGCCGGTCAGCTACTGTACCGCCGACTCCATAGGCGTCTGCCGTCCGTCCGGTTGCGTGCTGCACGCCGAATGCGAAATCTCGGGCGGCGATTCTTTGGGCTATTGCGACAAGCGCAGCGGCGAGTGCAAGACCGGCTGTCGGGTGGGCGGCGAGAAAGACATAGTCAATGATTGCAAGGCGGGCTTCAAGTGCGAGTGTACCAACGGCACGGTGACCTGCGACCTGTTCGACTGCTGCCCGGATCCGGGCAAGCCCGAGGCCTGCAAGTGTAACCCGGAGAGCGAGGACTGCTCACAGGTGTCGGTCTGCGACGACGGTGAGTGCATCAAGATCCCCTGCTACGAGCGCGGGGTCGAAATCGCCTGCGCGGCCCACAACCTGTGTTGCGGCTTTCCGATCGATGACGGTTACGACTGTCCCGGGGGCACGGTGGAAGGCGACTGCTACACCGCCCCCAAAGACCAGTGGTGCGCCCCCTGCGCCGAGGAGGGCAAGTCCTGCCAGACCCCGAACCTGGGCTACGGCGAGCCTGGCGTGTGTCTGGCCGACGAGGACACCAACAAGTACTGTCACCCGGGCTGCCGCGACACCGACGACTGCCCGGCAACCTGGCAGTGCAACTACGCCTACGTGCAGGGATGTCAGGATGCTTCGAACTGCGAGGCCACGGCCACCTGCGAAGTGGTGTACAGATACTACGACGACAACAACCAGTTGCAGGAGGTCAGTGGTTGCATGTGTCAAACGGACAGCGACTGCCCCAGCGACATCAACGGCTTCGGTGCCGTCTGCATCGACACTTCAATCTGTGACAACGCGGACGATCCGTCCGATTGCCACCAGGGCAAGATCTGCAAGTTCGCCAAGGCTTGCCTCAGCTCGGTCGGCTGCCCGGCTCTGAACCAGTGATGGAGGGGACAATGGAGTACAACTTCGAGGTAGACCTGGACAACGAGAAGATCCTGGTCGACAACAGGTGGCAAACCCGCTCTGAGCTGGCCGGCATGCTCTCTTCGCGCCTGGCCTCGATGGACTATAACGTCGGCAAGCTCAGCTCGGCGATCGAGTACCTCGACAGGACGATCAAGTCGCTTCAGAACTTTTCGGCAAGGCTGACTCCCGAGACGGCCGCCCAGCTGCGCGAGAGCGCCAACCGCTCGGGGCTGCCGGTCGGGGCCGTCATCCGCGAGGCGATAATCTCCTATCTGGTAGGAGCGGCACTCAGCAAGCTGGGATAAAAAGCCTGCGCCCCTCTACTTTTTCTCGATCGTTTCCAGGATCCAGACTTTGCCTTCCAGAAGGAAGGGCTTGCCGAAGATCGTGTCGCCCCTTTTGAACTTGCCGCTCGCCAGGTTTATCTTGGTGCGCTCGTCGGCCGGGTCGATCTTCTTGGTGTCGGGTGTCACCTTGTAAAATCCCCTGACGGAGATCTTCTTTTTCGGCTTGAAGGCATCCTTGTGCTTGCCTACTGTGGGCACGGTCACAATCAAGATGTCGATGGTTGGAAGCGGTTCGCATTTGCAGACATTCAATACCTTACCGACCAGGTTGGCAGGATCTTTCTTACGCTCTTTTGCCTTAGGCAATTCGATCTTCTTGCTGGCCCTGATCGACCCGGCACTCGACAGATCGGACAGGGCCGGGCCTCCCTCGCCGCCCAGGGAGGCCAGGGCGGCCAGGGCGTCCTTCTTGGCCTGGTCCTTGCCGATCTCGATGCCGGCCAGTTTTTCGAGCAACGCCTTTTCGGTCAGCTTGTCTCCGGAAAAAACCAGGCTGACGTCGTCTGTGGCCTTGACCGCAATGGGCGCGATCTTGTCCTTCAGCTCCCGGGCCACGGCCGGGGCGGATGCGCCGGTCTTGAGCATGAAACGGAAGTCGTCGCCGGCCTTGACCCACTCGGAGGCCAGCGCCGGGATGTACTTTCCGTCCGCTGTCTTGACCACCAGCGGCTCACCCGCCTGGCTGCCCGGCGCGACGAGCATAAGAGCGAGGCTCAATACCAACGAAATTCGTGCCAACATGACCATCTCCTTTCCAACGGTCCGGCGGGTCAGATCGTCGGTTCTTGGCTCGGTTAAGGATAAGACGACGGTGATGGGGTGTCAATTCATTCGTTCTCGCCTTCATTAGTTCTCGCCAGAATGGCGAGAACTCAACATCGAGTATTCCAACAAGGCTGTCCATAGTTGCCTTTCATACTTTCCCGTAATAATATTGTATTGAGTTGTCGAGGTAAAATCGTATGAGATGTGACAGAGGACTCCATTCATGAAGTGAACGTGGGTTCCGCCGAAAGAAGCACACTGGAATCACACGGAATTACACGGCATTGTTGAGATCGTCGGATTTGTGCTATTGTTGGTATTGGTAAGTAGAGAGTTCGAGGTTCGGGTAGTGAAAAAATGGCTCATACAGGCGCGAACACCTGACCTGCATACAACCCTGCCCTTTTTCCTTATTCTTCTCATGGCGGTCTTTCTTTGGGCGGGGTGCAGCGGAATCGGCCACTCCGATGGTGATGATGCCTCGGATGGTACAGATGCACTCGACTGGAAAGATGGCGGAGACAACGCTGATGAAGTGGAGGGAAGTGATGCCCTAAATGAAGGTGACGCGGTGGGCGACGGTGATGGCGATGTCGTGATCGTCGACGGCGATGGCGCCAATGGAGCAGACAACGGATGCCCGGAACAAGAGGAGTACGAAAAGTACTGTATAAACCCCAACGGCTACGAATGCGATTACGAGGGTTCCTTCTGTCGGGATGGCCAATGGCAATGCATCACAGGTGAAGAGCACCCCCCCGCGCCGCCCGGCTTCGATGACTGGGCCTGGCGTTGCAGGGTTTATATTTGTTACGCCTGGAACATACCCGAAGGGCCGGGGGAAGATTGGCAAGAAGAGCAACCATACACTCCTCCCGATCCGGCTACGCTTACCGGAGAATGGAGGATGGCAGCCGACAGCGATTCCATAGTGCCCATTGGCTGCGAGAGACAGCCACGCCAGTACGCCGAAGGAGCAAGCCTTGCGGTGGATCCCACCAATCCGGACGTGATGTATGTGGGTTTCTATCTGAACGAATCGTACCCATCAAACAATGCATCCGGTGTATTCAAGAGTGTGGACGGCGGCCGGACGTGGTTCGAAGCGCGGGCCGGCCTCGGTTCGATGGGTTGCGTAGAAGCCTGCGAGTATGGGCCGGCTGTATACCGTCTTTACATGGATAACGATAACCCTCAGGTGCTTTTCGCCTCGACAACGGCGCGGGGTATCTATCGCACCACGGACGGAGCCAGAACATGGCAATGGGTGAACCCTGGCGGCACCTGTGTCTTCGCCGGTCCAGTGGGCAAGGGCACGAACGGCATCTACCATGCGGCCTGCGAGAAAAACCTATTTCGAAGCCTAGACGGCGGCGACACATGGGAGAAGCGCCCGGCGCCTAGTAAGCTGGGAAAGTACATCACCTCCATCGGGTTCGACAAGAGATATCCAGACCGCGTTTGGCTGGGAATGAGCGAGGGTGAGTGGCCGGTCGAAGGCGAGGGCTTTCTTTTCCTGAGCGACGACGGCGGCGAGACGTGGACGGAGATGGGGCAGGACATCGATACCTACTGCCATGGCCAGGGAGCAGTGCGATCAATCGCCATTTGTACCGCGGATCCCGATCAGATGGCAGTTTCCGTCTTTACTTGCGGGTTGTTCCTGTCGGAGAACGGCGGTCTTACCTGGTATCTATCCGCCGCGCCGCTCGAAGGAGCGGGGGGCATGTGGTCCGGCTACGCGCCGCTTCCCGACCGCTGTCGCCTCTACTCGAACAACGGTGAAAGTTATCCTCTTTCCTGGACGGAGGATGGTGGTAAAACTTGGGAGTTCGAATTCCAAAAACCACTGGTAGAACTCTTCTTCAACCCGTTCAGCGCGGATATCATCGTGGGTATATTGAAACAGCAAGGTTTGACAGATGACTCTTTCGAGCTTTGGATCAGGGAGTAGAGATCCTTCTTCCGGCCGATTCCTCACGGTGGGCAGGACGCCTGGAGTGTGCTGAAATCGTCCAGGCACTCTCGCAACGGAAGGTCGTCCAGGTTGACGTGGTTGGCCTCCCCGATAATCTGCAAATCATCGGGTGACATGCCGTCGAACAGCAACCGTCTGTAACACATGGTCGCCGCCTGGCCCATGTTGTCGCCGATGATCTCGACATCGTTTACGTCCATGAGCGAGGCGTGGAATATTCCGTCGGCTAGTGGTAAGAAGATGAAGCCGGGAGCATTTTCGGTCCAGTCGTCGTAGGCCACGGATCCCCTGAGCTTGCCGTGGTAGAAGGCAAGGCTTACGTTTTTTACATTTTCGGAATGAACATCGAATCCAACGGCATACTCATTTCTTGAGAACAATGTCACCCGGTCACCGTCGGAGGTGTCAGGGGGTACTTCATACGAACTCGTCAACCGGTCGAATCCCCGTACAGGAGGAAATCCCGGCAGAGTCAGCCTCGTAACATAGTACCACAACGTCCACTTGGGCACTCCAGAAGGAAGTCTTTCGACCTCTAGGGCGGGTCGGTAAGTGGTTTTTTGTAATTTCGTTTCACCTCCGGGGTGATCGAGCCAACGCTTACTGTCGTCAAGCTTTTCATACTGGTTCACCGTGCCTTCCAGGGGACCTGTGAAAAGCCTCATTTCATCTACTTCGTCAATAGAAATTCCTAGTAGCGAATCATCCTCGGTTCCACGGACGAAGTCGGCTCCCGGATCAAGAGCCAGTGCCACGGATGTCTGGGTATTTGACCAAAGATCTTCTGTCGGTCCAGCTGGGGTGGTTACTTGTACGGGATATTCGGTCCAGGAATTGACGTCACTGATATGTTCCGGATCCATGGCTACGACCTTAACCTTCCCCATCGCCTCCTCGCCGCCCGTTGGCGCTCCTACGCCGAATACCAGGATCTGGTCCCCGTAAACTACCGACTCTGGAGGGCTGTAGAACTCATGTTCGCCACAGTAGGGACCCGTCCATTCCGGGTAGCCGGGGAATACCACCGGCTTCTTGCAGACCACACACAACCTGTTGGTATTGTCCTTGTAGAACAGGAACAGACGATCGAATTTGCCGATCTCGAGACTGACGCCGCTCATGTCGCTGTCGACGTTTGTCGGGACGTCCACGAGATTGTTTCCACGCCATCCTCCACACTGCGGGCTCAGGGACTCGGGGTCACAGCCCTCTTCTCTCCAGGTCGAGTACCGGATGTCTTGCTCGCCTTCCCTGACATAGAAGACGAAGAAATCATCTCCGTGTTCTACGAGCTGTGGACCGAACCTGAGCCCAAAATCATCGACCACGACCTGACTATTGTACGAGCTTCCGGTAATGAAGTCGGCCTTGGTTGCCGTGTCTTCTTGACCGTTCCCGTTCCAATCTATCTTGACCCAGGGGACATCATCCTGAACGCCATGCCATGTCTCGTACCAGTTGGGGTGTCCCTCCAGAAAAACATGAAACGCCGAGCCGAAGGCAATGTCGAGTAACTTTGTCGATTCGTCTATTGCCGCGGGATCCAGCACGAACTCCACTTGTGCCCCGTTGCCGTCAATTATGTATCTTCTTTCCCCCTCCGAGAACCTGATTTCGTCGTCCCACTTGTATCTGTAGTTCATCAAGCTCACGTAGTGTGGCTTGTTCTCATAGTTGCTTCCCGGCTCAGTTTTTCCCCAGTGCCTCAGACCAAAATTGTGTCCCAGCTCATGGATGAAGTTCTTACCGGGTTGGTTCTCGATCAAACCTGTCTTTGATACAAAACAAAGGGTGGGTTGGCCCAAATGAGAGCGTCCTCCAGAAGAATCTGCTCCAACTGCGTAATGGAAAATTCCCTGCCGGATAGCGCTCAAGTGACTGGAGTAGTATCCAAAAAGGTAGTCCATGCTTTCCTCGTCACAATTGGCGTGATCGCCTTCATCTGGTGTCACTGGTCCAACGCCGCCCCAATCGCCATAGGCCGAAGTCGGCGGAACTTCTACATCGTCATGTCCGTTGTCGACATGGATCGAAAAGCCGTCCCTGCCGTCGGGGTTTTCCAAGTAGCCGGGGCCACCGCTGCATTGCGATGCAACTCCCGCGGCAAACACGGCTTCGGGTGGCTCCAGAGGTTTACCATCTGGCGAATAGAAATCCGTCTCCACGAACACATCCTTATGCAGCGGACTGGCGCCCCACGTTGGCAAGGCTTGGTCCTGGTAGCTGCTGCCGCCCGCGCGGATACCTAGTACTTCGAAACCGTCCCAGAGACCGTCGCCGTCGGTATCGCGGTTGGCTGGCGAGGTTCCGAGAGCCGTCTCGAGATCCGTGCCGAGCCCGTCGCCATCCGTATCACCGTGGCCTACATCGTTCAGGTAAACGTCCACCGCCCACTCGCGATCGCCGGCCGGGGCGTCAAACCGCCTGTCGGACTCGACCACTATCTGTCCAAGCGTGCCGTGTTGCAAATCAGAAAGCCTGGCGCCACCGGCCATGCCGTTTCCGCTTTGATAAACTGACACCAAGGGATCCATCAGAAAGATGCCCGTCGGGACCGCCGCGGGCATGAAGCCGGGTTTTATTTCAGTGCTTCTTTCTGGCGACGGAATGATGGCGTCGATCTCGGAGCCTACTTGCCAGCCATTCATGAATCTGATGTGGGTCCCGCCGAATGATACATTTTCACTGCGTTGTACGCGCCTGTATTCGTTGTAATTCCGGTGCTCGATCTTTTTCCAGATCGATAGGCTCCCAGTTCCCTGGTTCTCGTTTCCCGATGACATGGCGAAAAGATGAAGTGTGGATCCCAGATCGGAAGAATCGACGTCTACATGCAAGCAAGCGTTCCTGGAACCGTAAGGGTACGGACATTCGACAATCGTTCCGTTCTCGTCGCGGCATTCGAGATTAACCGGATAGTGAATTACCACTCCACCCACCACGCGGGTCCTCCAGTGATCCATCTCGGTATCGCACTCGTCGTTGGCGACCAGAGTGCCCAGGTAATCGGGACCCACAAGGTACAGGGCCGGATCCGTGGAGTCCGAGTTCAGATCATCGGTATGAATGTAATAACTTCCTGCTTCTGTCGGCCCAAAGTATTCCAGGTGTACCTTGGTCGCCTTGCCGGCGAAGTGATTCGTCACCCAGACCTCCTGAAGCGGTACAGGTACGGGGTTTATCGGGCCCCATCCCGCAACCTCGTCGGGCCGAATAATGTTGCCGGGATTGGCCGTTTCGAACTGCAAATATGTGACGTTGGCATCCATGAAGAAACTCTCTCCCGCCACGGCCTGGCTGCCGTCTAGCTTTACGCCATCCCACTCGAAATCGAGCATGGTCCGGTATGCCATCCGCGGCGAAAGCCTGTCGGGCAGGTCGATTGTCTGTTCCCCGAGCCACACCAGTTGCCCCGTTCCAGCGTCCACCACTCCGACCCTGGCAGCCAGGGCAAAGCCGTACCTGCCGTTGTTGGCGACGTGCTGGCCCGATGGCTTGACGTCAACGAAGAGCTTTACCCTGGCGTTTTCCTTTTCCGGCACTACGATGGCGTTCTTCGCAAGCTGGGACGTGACCTGAAGCCTGCCGAGGTAACCCTCATGCCGGTAGTCTCCCGGCACCAAGGTATCGCGCGCGAAGTCGATCAGCGTCTCCAACTCGGCCGCGTCGTCCGCGACCAAGCCTACGAACTTCATCATGAAAACCTGCCGGCCGATTCGGTAGAAAGCTCGGTTCTGCCTGTGCGAATCCTCGATTCTTCCCGTACGTTCCAGCCGCCACTGGATCCATCGGCGGACCGCCCGCGGAGCGTCGAGTTGATCTGCCGCATCTTGCATGTTCGCGATCTGCTCCTCGATCGGCGGGGGCTCGACGGTTGGGGGAATTGCCGCCCCGCAAGTCTCATAGCTTACAGAGTCCCAGTAAGAGATCGACTCCGCGCCGCCGAACACGGACAGGTTGGGCGGGATGTTGGAATTCCTGAGCTGGTCGTAGTCGACCTCGTGGAACATCTGGCCGTCCACGAAGAACCTGGCCGTTCCTTCTTTCCATACTTCGATCCTGTAGTCGTGGTAGCTGGACCAGTCGATGGCAATCGATGTGCAGCTGGGACTCTGGTCGCAAGCCGCCACACGCATCTCGCCCGTGGCAGTATTGTGCGTCAGATCGATGCTTGCATTCTTCAAACCGTCGCTGATCCCGAAACTCACGTTCACATACGTGCCCTGCATGTAAAAGTCCTCGGCACGCACCCTAGCCTGCATGGCGTATAATTCCGCCGCCTCGAACGCATCGTCGTAGCGCCGATAACCGAAGTAGTCCATTGGATCCACGACCGGGATGACGAGTTGGCAATTGTCGATGAAAGGCTCTCCATGGCTGCCGGGGTCGATTGTCCAGGGATCCACCTGGTTGGGATCGTCCGGCAGGAGACACCCGTCGTAGCTGACGGTGTGCAACGGTTCCGCGCATTGAACCTCGGCCGTGGCCGGCGCCGCCGTGACCAGGCAGGCAGTAGCCGCAAGCAGACACAAGATTTTCGAGAAGCAGGCGTTCCTACCAAAACAGGCCATGGCGACCCCTCCCTTTCATCGAGTGATTTCACTGAAAATAAAAAAGGCCGCCGGGAAATTTCCGGGCGGCCCTGCAAAATTCATATCTTGCTGCCATCGGCAACCTGCCTTTCCCCTGCGGGGACGCACGGCTTTGCGCTCCGGAGAAGTCTCCGGATTGCCCTTCTCGATTGGCTCTCTGTGTTAGCGATCTAATTGTAACAAACCCAGGGGGGGGGGGCGTCAAGGGTGAATAATGAGTTACTACAATAATGAGTTACTACAAGGTACGACAACTTTTATTCGCGAAGCCGGAATGGTATCCTCGCAGACGGTTAAAAGAGGAGGCGTCATGTCGCGATTCTTATTCTCTCTGTATGCTTGCCTGCTGCTCGTAGCCGCACCCGCCCGTGCCGCCGGGCTGCGCGGGAGGGTGGTCGACGCGCTAGACGGGCGCCCAATCGCGGGCGCCGTGGTTTCCGTGGTTGGTATGAAGCCGGCCGCGGCCAGCGGCGCGGACGGCTCTTTCAACCTGCCGTTGCCGGCGGGGGTCTTTCGCCTGAAGATCGCGGCTGCGGGTTACCGGACGGCCTTTTTGGCCAATCAACACTCTACCGCCACCGCGCCTATCTCGACGGCGCACCTGTGGCCCTTGCTGTGGCCTTCGGATTTTACGCCCGGTGTTCGCACCTTCGGCGTCGGCTACGGCAGCGGGCTGGGTCCCGAACCGCGCGGACCCGTGCGCTTGCCGCGCTCGCCTTTCAACGCCCAGGTGCCGGCTGCGCTGCCTACAAGCATACGGGTAGCACGCTACTTCACCACGGGTTGCTCGGGCAGCTACCAGCGCATCGACACGATCGATTTCGAAGACTACGTCAAGGGTGTGGTCAATGCCGAGGTGGGCGTGTTTCACGGAGTGCAGGGCGGCCCGCAGTCCGCAGCCGAGTGCTGGAAGGCTTTTTCCGTGGCCGCGCGCTCGTATGCCCTGCACTTCATCCTGACGCAGCCCTACGACGGCTACGATGTTAACGACACGGCCTGCAACCAGGTATACAAAGACGATCGCGACCCCGACGTCTCGGCCGCGGTCGAGGCCACCCGCGGCCTGATCCTGGTCAAGGCGCAGGATCAGGCCGTGATCGACCGCTACTTCTACGCGGCCTCCTGCGCGCATCATGGCAGCGAGCCGGCCTACCGGTCAGGCAGCATCATCCCCGATCCGACCTCCAGCACGGCCTGCGTGGGAAGCTGGTGCGGGCACACCAACTGTGCCGGGCACGCCGACAACCCCGATCTCCCCGGAGATGACAAGTGCCTGGTGTGGGGCACCTGCCAGTGGGGCTCGATCGAGCGCTCGATCGACGGCCAGGCATACACCGAGATCCTGGCGCACTACCAGCCCGACTGCTCGATAATCGATTTGTCGGGGCCGGATGGGGATGACGGCGGCACTGACGCCGGGGTTGACGCCGGAGTTGACGCCGGCGCCGATGTCGGCCAACGGGATTCGGACAACGCAGGCGGCGGGTGTGAGTGCGGCGCGCCGGGGCGTATCCCGTCCGTGGCCGGATTTCTGATAGTGCTTTTCGGACTGCTGGCATGGAAGGCTGGGAAGAGAAGCTGACCGAAAACAAGCAAAAGCGAAGCCTGCCGGGACGGATGGCGCGCCTTGCCGGCAAATTGCTGGCCTGGAGCCTGGCGGTGCTGGTGGCTCTTTTGGCGCTTGCCTGGATTGTCTTCGTTGTCTTTTTCCCCGACGATAGAATCCGGGTCATGCTGACGGACGAGCTTTCTTCGAGGCTAGGTGTGCGGGTCACGGCCGCCGCGCTCGATCTCGAGATACTCAGCGGACTCAGCCTGCGCGAGGTCGAGATCGCGCCTCCTGCGGGCTTCGATAGACCGCCGGTCAAGATTGACCGGCTGGTCATGGACTACTCGCTGGCCGACATCTTGAACAAGAGACTCGTGGTGCACAGACTGATAGTCGAGCGGCCGCAGATCAACCTGATCGAGTCCGCCGGACGCACCAATATTTCCGCCCTGCTCGAACAGGCTCCGGCCGCGCCCGAGCCCGGGCCCGAGAAAGAACCGCCGGGCAAAAACGGCTTCATCCTCGATCTAGAAAAGATAGAAGTACGCGATGCCCGGATCAAAATTATTACCCCCGACCTGCGGGCCGATCTCGAAGGCCTGCGGGCAACTGTTTCCGGGCGCCTGGGCGCTCCCGGCGTGACCCATATCGAGGCGCGCTGCAGCCTCGATCCTCCAAAGCGGCCCAACCTGCAGATCGCTCAGAGCGCCGAGGGATCAGCGGCCATGGGCTTTCGGCTGAATCTCGACCTGAAAGGCGCGGGACAAATAAGGCTCGGGGGAAAGTTTAAATTCGATCGCCTGGAGTCGAGCGGCAGCCTGCCGGCCCGAAACGTCGGCCTGACTTTCGAGGCCCGGGCCGATCTCGAGAAGGGCAGGGTTGATCTCGAGAGCATGGAGATCACCGTCGACGGCCGGAAGACGGCCAGCTTGAAGGCGGAAGTCGCAGACCTTGCCGGCACGCCGCGCGGAAAGCTCGCGCTTTTCGGCCTGTCTATCCCGCCCGGGATGATCCAGGCCTTGCTCGCTGGTGTCTTGCCGGGCATCGAGCTTACGGGCGAGCAGGTCGATATCGATGTCCTGCGTTTTGCGGGAACTCAGCAAGCAGGATCTCTGAGTGTCGAGGGAAGCTTGCGAATAGACAAGGCGGCGCTTAGGGGCGTCGTGCTCCGGGGAGTCACGGCCGGCGTTAGTGGACGAACGGATCTGCGCGATACCAAAGACGGCTGGATCCTGTCCGGGGCGGGCGTCGATTTCAAGGGGCGCCTCGAAAGGCTAAAGGCCGGCGGCGCGGCTGTCGATCACGTTGATTTTTCAGGTCGCCTGGCAACCTTGCCGGAGGGACTGGTCACTGTTCGGGATATCGTTGCCGCCTCGCAGATCGAGCTTACGGCCACGGGCCGGGCCGCTAGGATTGCCATGGGTCAGCTAGGCGTCCGCTCGGCCAAGTTCGATTTGCGGCTGCGTGCCGGGCAGGTTTCACCCGGCTCCGCGGGCGGCCCGACGATTGCCGATCTCGGCGGAACGGCCCGCCTGCGGGCGGGAAGAATTTCAGGCCCCGGGCTGGTGGTCAACCAGCCGGAAAGCGAGATGAAACTTAGCGGCTTGCGGTTCGTGCCGGGCAAGCGGGCCGTCAGGCTGGAGGCCCTGAGAGTGACGGCCGGCGCGGAGTCGAGCCTGTTGGGTCAGTTTAGCGCCGACTCACTGGCCGCCACGGCGGACCTGGGCCCGGGACTATTGACGCTCAACCTGGTGCCGGCCGGGATTGCCCTGTCTATGCGGGGATTGCGGCTCCCGCAAGGCCTTGCGCCGGGCGCACTGGCGGGCCCCGCCTGGTTGCCCGGCAGGATGCGCCTCGGGTGCCGGCTTGCGATTTATCCCCGTGCCCGCAAGCTGGATGTTAGGCGGCTCGAGTTGGGCCTTGCCGATATCATCACGGCCACGGGCAGCGGCAGCCTGGATCTGAACTTCTCAAAATTCGATCTTGACCTTACGCTTTCAGCGTTCAGGATCGAGCGGCTGCTGGCCGACCTGCCCGAAGAGATCTCCCGGCGCCTGCCGCGGCTTACAGGCGAGTTCCAGGCGCGGGCCAAACTAGCGGGTGTGATTCCTCGGGGCAACCTGGCCCTCGCTAATTTGCCGTTAGATGCCAGTGCCACGCTGATCATCAGAGACGTCGGGCTTTCGGTGGCAGGGCTTGATTTGCACGACGTCTCCGGACAGATCGAGGTTCAAAAACATGATCTGAAGAATGCCGGACGGATCAAGGCTCGCGCGCAACTCAGCGCCGGCAGGGCCGGCATGGGCGATCCGCCCCTCGACGCTCGCGGCCTGGACCTTTCGCTGGAAGCCTCCGGCAACGCCGGGGATTTCTCGCTTGCCTGGAAAGTCAGACTGGCCAAGGTTTCGAGCGGCGGCTTATTGGTAAAACCGCTGGAAAACGTCAGCTTGTCGGTGAACTCGCGCCTGCTGGGGATGAAGGAGATGCGCCTTAGTAACCTGGAATTGGGATTGCCCTCGCAAGGGCTGCGGCTGAACATGGAAGGGCGCATCGAGCGCCTGGCCGGGGGTAGCTGGTCCGAGGGCCTGATGGGATCGGGTCGGCTCGAGGCGCACTTCGCTTCGCAGCGGTTTGTGGCCTGGCCCGGCGGGATCTCGGCCCGCGGCCAGGCCGGGATTTCATTCGCGGTTGAATCGCAGGCGGCAGGCGTGGTCGAGACACACGGCAAGATCAGCTTCACAAACTTCGATCTCAAGGGTGACGATTTTTCGCTTAGCGGAATGCAAGGAGGCATACCGACCTCGCAACGCCTGGCGTTTCGCCCGGCGCCGGTTCTGCTAGCCGGGGGATCCGACAAAACCGGCAGGGCGGGGAAGCCGATTTCCGGCTCGCGGGTCTACGAAGATGCCCTGCGCCCGATGAAGGGCGCCGGGCGCACGTTTTCGATAGATATGATCCACTTCAAGGACCTGTCGATCGAAAAACTGCGCGCCAATCTCGAACTTACCAGCGGACGCCTGATGCTTGGCAGCCTGAGCTTCGGCCTCCTGGGGGGCGACGTCCTGGCCGACGCCGCGCTGGTGTTCGCGCCGCGCCCGGCGCTCAGGCTGAAGCTCGATTCGGAGTTGAGCGCCGTCGACCTGTCCGGGCTGGGAGCTTTTACGCTTTCCGGCTCGTCTGACATCGGCGGCAACCTGCATCTGGCCATCGATTGGCCGGCGCGCTCGGTGTCGGCCTCGGTCAACCTGACCCATATCGGGCGCTCGACCCTGCAAGCCTTGTTGCTCGCTGCAGACCCGGGAGAGTCGAACCCCGGCGCGCTCGAGCTGCGCCGCTTTCTGGGGAAATACAAGGTTTCTCCACGGCGGGTGTCGCTCGATATACGTCACGGCCGGCTGCAGATGGAAGTGGTTCTGAAGATGGGCTTCGCGGCCCGCGCGGCCGCCCGCCTGATCCGCGGCTTTGAGGGAACCACGTTTCCGATTAGGCACTTGCAGGTCGGGGGATTGCTGTCGAAGTACCTTGGGTTCGAATAAAGTCGCCGGTCACTTTTTTTGCCAGGCGCCGGAATCGAGCTGGATCCACTCGCCCGCTTTGGCGTCCTCGCGCCTCATGCGCACGAAGGCCTGTTTCAACTGAGGCAGGTTCTTTTCGGTCAGGTCAGGGCTTTCGGTGACGATGAAACTCAGGATGACCGCGCGGGCCTCGTTTTCGGATTCTACCAGGCGATCGAGTCGCTTCTTGACGGCCGCGTCCGAGGTTGCCTCGCAATCATGCCCGGCGAGCTTGCCGGCCTTGGTTTCGCCGAGACAGCCCAAGCGCTTGAGCTCGTCGACGTCGTCGGCATTGAACTGGATCACCCGCCGGGCCTGGATGGCCCGGCGACGAGCGTCCACAAGCGGGCGTTTTTCGGCCCCGGGCTTGGCCTTCTCGCCCGCGCGCACCGAGGCCAGAAGCTGCATGTCCCTGTCGAGTCGCTGGTATGATCCCAGGATTTGGTTCTCGAGCGCCGTGCGCTCGTCGACAACGTTGATCTTGGCGCTGACGCAACCGGAAAAAAGCAGCCCGCCCAGTAAGGCCGGGCGGATTAGGCGCAGCCAACGCACCGGCCGACCTCAGCCTCAGTTACCGCACCCGGTGGCAAGGCTTGTCGCATCTGGAAACAAGCTTTCCTTCCAGGACGACCAGCGGCAGAACTTCTTGCTCAGCAGGGGACAGTAACGATAACAGATGCAGGCGCAGCAGCCGGCGTAGCCGGGCTGATCGCATTTGCCGTAGCCGTAGTTGGCGGTGTCGTTCTCGTCGGAACTTGGGCAGGTCACATCAGTGTGCCCCGGTGGGCTGGCACCGACCTCCGTGCAGAAGCTGGTGCACTCGGTGTCCCACTTCAACTCGTCATCGCACTTGAGTGTCGAGCCGAAGGGGGCCATCGGGCTGCAACTATAACCCTTGGGACAGGAGGCGTCCGACATGCATTCCTTGGTGCAGTAGCCCATGCAGCCGACCGGGGCGTCATTGCAGTCGGTTCCCTTGGCCAACTCCTCGGAGCACTGGCCGTTCATATTCTGGTGGTTTCCTTCTATCTGCGTCGCGACGCAAATCAGGTTGGTGCACTGCAGCGAGGGAAGCTGGATGCAGTCGATCGGGCAGGCCATGTTGATGTTGCTGAGCGTGGGCGTGCCCGAACCAATCTCCATGAGGGGGGCGCAGGTAGGGTAGTCCTGGCAGTTGGTATCACCGCTGCTGTCCTTGGGCCAAGAAAAAGTGCACGGCTGTCCTATTGCCACCTCGCCGCAGCCGGCCAGAGCGACGCCGGCGGCAATAAAAGCAACGATCATACACACGCAACGCATTGGCATCTCCCTCGGTGTGCCCGGGCCTCGACGCAGTTGCCTATACGACCCTGGATCTTCGACAGTTGTCCCAACCAAACGACTACCACAGGCCGGGCTGGGCACACAAGAAAAAAGCAAGCCCAGGAAAACAGAGAATAACCTTGACAGTCGTGCTTTTCGCGGAATACCATCTTTAGTCAATTATATCTCGGATTCCCGAGAGGTTACGAAGGGCCACGGCATTTGTTGGTCAGCCTCGCGGGTCGAGTATTGGGGCCGTATTCGTATTTTGACAAGTGCACTGCACGAGGGGCCTGAACGTGAAAAAACTACCACTGCTGTCTCTGTTACTGGCCGTGGGCCTGTGCACACAGGTCCAGGCCGCGGAGAAACAGAAGAGCCTCAAGGATCGCATCAAGAGCGTCTCCAACCGCTTGTACTCCAAATCGGGCAGATTGGAACTGACCCTCTTGCCCATGACAAGCATCAGCCTCAACGACGCCTTCTACCAGAAACTGGGGGGCGGAGCGGGGATTGCCTACCATTTCAGCGAGGCATTCTCCGCCCAGGCCATGGTGACCTACAGTCTCAACATCGATGCCGGCCATGCCTCGAGCTATACCATCTCGTCGGCTGACACGTCGATCATTCCGTATGCCGGAAAACGGACCATCCTGGCCAACGTCGATTTCTGCTGGTCGCCGATCTACGGCAAGGTCAGCCTGGCCTCCGAATGGACAATGCACTTCGATACCTACATCATGGCCGGCTTCGGCGCCATCGGCGGCGAGCAGGTCAAGGATTCCAGCTTCGCCTTCGGCATGGACGCGGGGCTGGGCGCGCGCTTGTTCTTCAGCCGCAGTTTGGCTTTGAAGGTGGAGTTCAAGGACTACATGCTGTTTACCGACAAGGTGTCGTTCGGGACCAGCGAGAACCCGACCGAGAAATCTGACGTCCAGCATCAACTCATGTTCAACATCGGGTTGAGTATTTTCTTCCTCGATGGAAATGGGGAGGATTGAAGATGAGAATCAACCGTCTAGTGCCGGCACTTGCCGTCTTTGCAGTCCTGCTGATGCCTCCTGCGGCCCTGGCTGCTGACCCGGCCGCCCCGGCTGCCGCCGCAGCCGACAAAGCGAAGAAATCGAATGTCGAGGTTCGCGAGGATCGCATCAAGAGCGTCCAGCGCAAACCGTTTCTCAAGAAAGGGCGCTGGGAGCTGACGCCGCTTTTCTCGCTCAGTATAAACGACGCCTTTTACCAGAAGATGGGCGGAGGAGCCGCCGTTGCCTACCACCTGGCGGACAGCCTGGGCCTCGAACTGCAGGCCGTGTACGTGGGCACCGTCCAGACCGACATGGTGGGTTTTTTCCAGCAGGCCAACCAGGCACTGCCCAAGGTCAGCCAGTTGCAGTACTACCTGACGGCCAATGTCATGTGGTCGCCGCTGTACGGCAAGCTGAGCCTGTTTACGGACGCGATCGTGCATTTCGACGCCTACCTGCTGGGCGGGTTCGGGGTGGCCCAGACCGAGACGGGCCCAAAGTTCGCCAGCAACATCGGCATCGGCCTGCGCTATTTCGCTACTTCGTGGCTGGTGATCAAGATCGAGGTTCGCGACCTGATGTACACGGAGAAGCTAAAGCTGGATGTGCAGGGAGAAAAGTTTTCGGATATCCAGAACCACGTCATGCTTTCGGCCGGCGTGAGCTTCTTCTTGCCTTTCGATTTCAACTACCACTACCAGTAGAGCCGGCACGACCTAAGGAGAAAAAGCGATGCCTTGTTCGATCGTCAAGCAGGCGCTGATCGTGGCCGCGGCGTGGATGCTGCTTACGGGCGGGTTTGCCGTCCCGCTGCCCGGTGCTTTCGATCTTACGCCCAAAGCCCGTGCGCAGGGAGACTTTGGTTTCGACCTGAGCGGGGACAAGAAGAAGAAAAAGAAAAAAAAGAAGAAGCCCGGAAAAAAGCCCGGCAAGGGCAAGGGCAAGCAGGCTGAGGATATGGGCCTCGGGTTCGAGGCGCTGGACGTCTCGGTCAAGAGCCCCGAGAAGGAGGCAGTAGAGAAGGCGCTCGATCTGATGAAAGAGAAAGACTATGCCGCCTCGGCCGTCGCCTTCTGGGACATTTACAACAATCCACGCGCCAAGCAGTACTTCGAGAGCGCCGAGTACCAGATCGCCAAGGCGCTCTACCGCATGCGCATGTACCACTCGGCCTTGCTGGCCTTCGGCAAGATTCTCGACAAGGGCGTCGAGCACAAGTATTTCAAGACCTCGCTGGAATGGCTGTTCTTCATCAGTCACAAGATCACCGACCAGAGCGAGGTGCTCAAGGACATCGCCAGGTACTCGGACATCGAGTTCCCCAAGAAGTACCGCGACGAGTTTTTATTTCTTCTTGCCAAGTACTTCTACTTCCGCGCCCTCGGTCTCGAGAAGGGCGGCCCCGTGGCGGCCAAGCCCAAGCCCAAGACGGATAAACCCAAACCGGCTCCCGCGGAAGACTTCGGCTTCGATCTCGGCGGAGGGGGTGAGGAGGCGGCCAAGAAAGGCGAGGCCCAGGCTGGGGGAGAAGGTTTCGGCCTCGATCTCGAGGTCGAGAAGAAGAACGCGCCGACGGCGCTGCCCACCGACGTGGTCGGCTTCCTGTCCAAGGCCAAGGCGCTTATTTTACAGATTGGCGAGAAAAACAAGTTCTTCCCGCGCGGCAAGTACCTGGAGGGGATCATTCTTTACAAACAGGGCAACTTTCAGGATGCCGTCGAGGCGTTCAAGAACGCCGTGCGCCTACTGCACCCGCAAACGGGCATGTTTCGCGACGACTGGTTGAGAGAAAAGGCCTTCTTTCAGCTGGCCCGGGTTCACTACGAGCACAAGCAATTCAACTATGCATTGTTCTACTACAATCACATCCAGCGCGACTCGGAGGCCTGGCTGGAGAGCCTGTTCGAGGCCAGCTGGGCATGGTTCAGGATGGGGAAATACCAGAAATCGCTGGGCAACCTGATTACCCTGGATAGCCCCTTCTTCCGCGAGGAGTATTTCCCGGAGGGCCTGGTGCTCAAGGCCGTCACCTACTACGAAAACTGCCGTTATCCGGAGTCGAACCAGATCGTCCGTGAGTTCAAGGAGCGCTTCGCGCCTTTGCACCAGGAACTTGAAAAGCTGTTGGCCAAGGCCGGCTCGCCTGAAAGCTACTACAAGAAGCTTCTGGCCGTTCAGAAGGCGCAGCCCCAGGGCAAGTCGGGAAAGATGCTCAGGCGAATCCTCAAGGTTGCCCTGGCGGACAAGGATCTCGGGCTGCTGAATGCCTCGGTGCTGGAGATCGAAAAGGAGATAAAGCGCATTCACCAGGCCAAGGCCTCCTTCGCCCGCAGCAAGGTTGCAGAAAGCATGGTCGAGTTTCTCAAAATGCGCAAGACCGAGTTGATGAAGAAGGCCGGCGGGTTGACCAAGCAGCGCCTGGAGCAAGAGCGCGACTTCCTGGCCGGCCTGATGAGCCAGGCGCTGCGCATCAAGCTGGAAAACGACACGGCCGAGCTGGACGTACTCAAGAAAATCGAAGCCGGCGAGCAAGACCTGGGCCCCACCCTGCTGCCCTACGACTGGTCGGCTGCGACCGACGACGAGAAGCTCTACTGGCCCTACCGGGGCGAATACTGGCGAGATGAACTGGGTACCTACGAGTACACTTTGACCTGGGGCTGTCGCAAGCAGGCGGAATAGCAATGCCCGAAAGACGCCGGATGGGAGATAGCAGAATGAGACGAACGCTACTGCTTATTGTCGCCGCGTTTACGCTGTCTGTGAGCTTGCCGTCCCTGGTTCCGGATGCGCGGGCGTATGGCCAGGGCAAGAAAGAAAAGAAAGAGAAGAAGAAGCGGCCGACCCTCGAGTACAAGAAGTATCGTCGCACCCGGGAAGTCGACGTTCAGATGAAGGAGAAGCGCAAGGCCATCCGCGAGCAGCTAGTGGCGCTTCTCAAGTACGAGAAAGATGACAAGGAAAAGCCGGCGCTGCTTTTCCGCCTGGCCGAGAACTACTTCGAAGAGGCCATGGCCTCTTTCAACCAGGGCCAGAGGCTCGACGACGATCTGTCCAAGGATCCGGAGAACGAACGCCTGCGGGCGGAGATCGAACGCAAGAAGAAAGAATTCCGCAAGGTAGAAGACAAGTGGCGCATGGAGTCCATAGATCTCTACCGCAAGATCGTCAACGAGTATACCAATTACGCGGGGCGCGCCCAGGTGCTTTTCTACCTGGCCTCTTCACTGTGGGACATGGAGAAATTCAAGGAGGGCCTGACCACCTACCGGCAGATGATCAAGGATTACCCCAACTCGAAGTACGTGCCCGACGCCTACCTGGCCTTCGGGGAGTACTACTTCGACAAGGCGCTTCTGGACAAGGCCTTGATGGCTTATAAGAAAGTGGCCGAGTACAAGGAATCGCAGGTGTACCCGTACGCCTTGTACAAGCAGGGCTGGTGCTACTACAACCTGCACGAGTGGGACAAGGCCAAGGAGATGTTCCAGTCGGTCATCTACCTGGCGGACATGGGCGTCAAGAGCGGCCGGATCGAGGTCCGCAAGGAGGCGCTCAAGGATTTTACCCTGACATACAGCCAGGAAGGCAGCGCCACGGCCGCTCCGCGCGTCTTCAAGCGTTTGGCGCCCAAGGAAGCCCCGCAGATGCTCGTCAACCTGGCCGGGATGTACTTCGGTGACGGCCAGGACAAGAAGGCCATCCTGCTTTATATGTACATGGTAAAAGAGAAGAGGTGCTCGGCCGAGGTTCCCTTCTACCAGGGCCGGGTCGTCGATTGCGGATCGCGGGTGGGCGACAAGCGCTACACCGTAAAGCAGGTTCGGCAGCTGGTCGAACTGTTCGAGTACGTCGCCGGTTGCCTTAAGAGCCCCGACGCCCGGCAGAAAGAAAAGATAAAAGAGGCCCGCGAGCTGGCCGAGCAGACACTGCGCCGACTGGCATCGATTTGGTACAAGGAGGCCAAGGAGACCAAGCAGCGCGATACCTTCGCTTACGCCCAGGAGATGTTCGGAGACTACCTCGATCTCTTCCCGCGTTCGCCCGATGCCTATGACATGCGTTTCGCCTACGCCGAGCTCCTTTTCCACCGACTCGAGCGCTACGAGCGGGCCGCGGTAGAGTACAGCAAGGTCGTCTCCCGGGATCTGGCCTGGTTTGCCAAGCACAAGAAATTTCCGAAGAAAGGCACCAAGGACAAGAAGGGCCGCAGCGCCCCCGGCACCTACCTGTGCGACGCGGCCTATAAGGCCGTCCTGGCGCACCGCGAGCTGATGAAGAAAGAACGCAAGCTGGAACGGCGGCGGCACAAGAAAGAGAAGAAGAGCGGGCCTGTGGCCTTGGACAAGAAGGTGATTCCCAAGGGCAAGAGGCGCTTTATCAATGCGGCGGAGATCTACCTGGATCATTGCCCGAGCGACCAGGATATCTGCAGCGTCAAGTTCGATATCGCCAAGACCTATTACGACTTCAGCCACTTCGAGGAGGCAACCAAAAGATTCGACGAAGTCGTCAAGGATTGCACCAGCAACGCCTTGGCCGAGTATGGCGCCAACCTGGTGTTGGACACCTTCAACCTCAAGCAGGATTGGGAAAGTCTCAACAAGTACGCGCGCAAGTATTACGCCAACTCCACCCTCATGAAGCACGAGAAGTTGAAGGACTTCTTGAAGAAGTTGATCCCGCAGATCGCATTCAAGCGCATCAACATGCTGGCCTCCAAGCCCCAATACAAGCAGATGAAGACGATCAGCATGCATTACAAGATAGGACGGGCCTTCATCAAGTTCGTAAAAGAGTTCTCCAAGCACGAACTGGCCGATGAGGCGTTGTTCAACTCCAGCGTCGAGTTCGAGAAGGCCGAGCGCCTCGATCTGGCCCGCAAGGCGCGGGTGAAGCTGATAGCCGAGTACCCGACATCCGATCTCGTTCCGGGAACCATCTTCAACCTGGCCGAGAACTACGAACGTATGACGCAGTTCAATGATGCGGCCGAGTTGTACGAGAAGTACGCCAAGACCTACAAGAAGATGAAGGGCCTGGGCAAGGCGGTCAGCTACAAGACCAAGGACAAGAGCAAGCGCCGAGGGAGGCGCAAGAAAGTTCGCCCGAAGAAGGTCGTAAAAAAGGCTGCCAAGCAGGCCGGCAAGGAAAAGCGCTTCGAGGGCAATCGTCGCACCTGGAACTCCGAGGACGCCCGGGACGCCCTGATGAACGCCGGCATCTATCGCGAGGCCCTGCGCCAGTACAAGGAGGCCATCCGCGATCGTCTGGAGTTCGTCGATCTCTTCCCGCGCTCGGACGATGCCGCCCAAGTCTACTACTCGCTCGGCCTGCTGTACGAGAAAATGGGCCAGCTGAAAAAGTCCGCCGAGGTGTTCAAACGCTACGGCGAGGATTACTTCAGGGCCAACACCGATCGAGCCATCGCCGCCCACATGAAGCGGGCCGTGCTGCTTGGCCGGATGAAGAAGTGGCGCGATGCCGAGAAGGAGATGCATACGGTCGTGAGCTTGTACCGCAAGCACAAGCGCCGCACCAAGGGGAAGGACAATAAACTGCAGGAGGCGGCCGAGGCCGCAGCGCACGCCGAATTCATCCTGGGAGAGTCCGTCTACAAGGACTACATCAAGTTCCGCTTCACCAAGGTCAAGCCGAAGCAGCTCAAACGCCAGCTCGACGAGAAGGGCAAGCGCCTGAAGAAAGTCGTGCGCCTGTATACCGAAATCGCCAAGCTGAAGCAGCCGGAATGGGCCATTGCCTCGCTTTACAAGCTCGGTCGCGCCTATGAGAGCTTCGCCGAGACCTTCTACAAGGCGCCCTTGCCCAAGGGGCTGACCCCGGAGCAGAAGGACATGTACACACAGGCGCTGCGGGAAAAGGGACAGCCCTGGGAGGACAAGGCGGTGGCCCACTTCGGGGCGGCGGTCAAGAAAGGCTCGGAACTGGGTTTCTACAGCCAGTTCACCCGGCATGCGCTTGCGAAACTGCAGCACTACCGGCCCGCAGAGTACCCGCGTGAAGATCTCGGATTCAGGCTCAGCGTGGTGGCCGATACAGCCAGCCAGAACCCGTTGCTGGTAGCCTCGTGGGACGATGTCAAGAAGAAACCCGAACTGCTCAACAAGGAACCTCCCCTGCAGACTCAGCGCAAGGAGAGCGTCCATAAAACCACCCCCAAGACGGAGTCTACTCCACCGCCCGCTGAAGATAGCAGCAAGGACACCGCTTCTCCCAAGGAGCCGGACGGGAAACCGCAGCCGAAAGCGGAGCCGAAAGCGGAGCCGAAAGAAGAACCGAAAGAAGAACCCATGCCGGCCGATCCGGCCAGCGACGTGGACGGAGAGGAACCCGGGGACGATTTCGAGTGAGACCGGGAGGAAAAAAACCATGCGCGCATCATGTCTCAGCTTTTGTTTGTTGTTTCTTGCCGCTTGCGGAACCGCTCCCACGAGGCCCGACAAGGGGGTCGAAAAGACCGCGGCCGTGATCGAGAAGCCCAAGCCCAAGCCGCCCGACATTTCGAAGGAGGCCATGCAGGCATTCGCTGACGCGGTCGCGAGCTACCGTGAGCAGAAGAAGTCCGGCCGCCTCGACTACCAGGAATTGCTCGACTCGTTCAAGGTCGCTCTCGACCGGGATCCCCGCCTGGCCGAGGCTCACTACAACATCGGCTGCGTCTACGAGGCCATGCACGATGACAAACAAGCGGTCGAGCACTACCAGCAGGCTTTGAAGATCCGCTCCGACTTGGCCCCGGCGGCCGCCAACTGGGGAGCGCTGCTGGCGCGCAGCGGCAAGCTCGATCAGGCCCTGCTGGTATACAAGCGGGCGCTTTCCAAGGAGGCCAAAAACTCGGCCGTGCTGCTCAACATGGCTGCCATCTACAAACAAAAGAAGGAGTTCGACAAAGCGCTTTCGACTGCGGCCGGAGTGCTCGTCCGCGACCCCGGCAATATCGGCGCTTACAGGCTGATGGCCAGCCTGTACTACGACAAGGGCGATCTGGACATGGCCCACCTTGTTTGTCTCAGGGGGCTGAAGGTCGGTGAAAACGATCCGCGCCTGCTGAACACCCTGGGGCTCGTTCTTCTGAAGCTCAAGAAGGTGCCCGAGGCGCTGGCCCAGTTCCGGCAGGCTCTGAAGAAGGCGCCGGACATGGTCGGCACTCGTTTCAACGTGGCCAAGATCGCCCTGGACTACAAGGATTTCCGTATCGCCAAGGAGGAGTTTTCGAAGATCCTCGAATACGATCCCGAGAACCGCAAGGCCGCTATCGGCATGGGTATCGCCTTGCGGGGGGCGGGCGAGTTCGAGGCCGCCCGCACGCATTTCGGTGCGCTGGCCGATCGCTACGCCAATGCCGCCCTGCCGCACTACTGGCTGGGGGTGTTGGCCATGCGGAATTTCAACGACATGAAAACGGCTACAAAGGAATTTTCGACTTTCGTCAAGATGGCAGGCTCGGGTTTGCCGGCCGAGCACCAGGTCTTCGCCTACATGAAAGAAATCAAGATGAGCATCCAGGCGGAGAAGAAAATGAAAGAAATGGAGCATAAGGCCGATTTGGCGGCCAAGCTCCAGGCGGAGCAGGAGAAGAAACTGGCTGACAAGCGCTTTTCGCTTCTGGAGGAGGCCTGGGCCGAGGCCGAGAAGAACGGGGGCGTCTTGCCTCCCAAGAAGCTCAACGCCAGGGATCTGCCTTTCGTCCTGCTGCCGCCGGCCGTCATTCCCGACGTCAAGAGCAAAGTCAAGCTGTTCGGAATGGAGTTCAAGGGCGTCAAGAAGATTCTGATCGGCAAGCTCAAAGTAAAATGGAAGCAAGTCGATAAGTATACCCTGGTAATGATAATTCCCAAGTGGCTTGGATTCGAGCCCAAGTCAAATGTCTACGGGCCCTGGGACGTGATGATCACCTACAAGGACAAGCACGAAGATCCGATCATCTTCCAGGGCGGGTTGTGGATAGGCAAGAAGCCCAATCCCAAGCCTAAGGTAAAACCACAGGAAAAACCTGCTGAAAAAGGCAAAACCGCCAAACCGGCCAAGGAACCTGGCGCTTCCGGCGGTGTCGAAGGAAAGCAGCCCGCGGCTGAGGATGACAAGGGCAAACCGCAGGAGAAGAAGAATGGTTCTGCGAAAGCCGGCGGGAAAAGCGGCAAGGAAGCCCCGGGAGCCGACAAGGCAAAGCCGAAAGAGCCCCCGAAGCAAGAAGAACCCGCAGAACCCGGCGAGCCGGGTGAACCGAAAGAGGCTGGCTGAGGTGGGTCAATCTGTAGTATGATGGCGAGACGGAGGTAGATCATGAAAACCGCGCGTTTCAAATGGGTTTTATGCTTGGCGCTTGCTCTTTTAGCCTGTGCGCTTTTCACCTCGGCCATGGCCCAGGGCACGGACGGAGTCATCTACCAGAAGAAGACCGTCTACAACTTCGCGGATGACACAATTACCGGTGATCTTACCCGGCCGGACGAGGAGTTCTTGACCGGGCGCAAACTGGCGCATCACAAGAGCCTGATCCGTATCCGCGAGGACTTCAAGGTCAAGGTTCTGCAGTCGGCCAAGGACCTCTAGGGGAGTCGATCATGAAAATCCGTGTAAAAGTCGTCCGCGCTGCGGGCGAACTATAGAGGAGGGGTCGCCATGGCTCTCTCATTCAAAGTCTACCGGGGCGAAGAGCTGATCTCGACCGAAGAATTCGATCGTGAGATCATCAAGATCGGACGGCTCTCGTCGGCTCACCTGCGACTCGAGGACGAAAAGGTGTCGCGCATTCACGCGGTCGTCGAGGTCACCGCCGGTGGAGAGGTGAGTATCATTGACATGGGCAGCTCCGAGGGCACCTTCGTCAACGGCGAGAAAGTAAACAAGGCGATGCTCAAACCGGGCGATGAGATTCGTCTGGGTGACACCCGCCTGGTTTTCCAGGAAGAGGCGCGGGAAGAAGCACCGGCGGAAGCCGGCGCTGAAGAGCCTGGCGACGAACGAGATCTCGCCCAAGACGATGCAACGCTGGTGGAGAAGCCGCTTCCGGATCCGCTGGCGGCTGTCGTCGGCCAAGAGGTCGCCGGCGGGGGCGACATGTCCTACGATGCGGCGCCCGATCTCGGTCAAGCGGAAGAAGACGAAGAGTACGAGCCCGGGCAGGCACCCCAAGACTACGAGGCGCCGCTGAAAGAGCAACTGTTTCCTTCCCATTCCGAGGCCGGCGCGGCCCGAGCGGCGCCCGGTGTCGGGTATGATCCCGAGGACGAGCGCCGGGTGGCCTTGCCCCCGCCGCGAGAACTGGGCGAACTTGACGACGACGAGACGGTCACCCCGCAAAACTGGACTATCGAGGTGCGCAAGCTGTGGGGCGACAACGTCCTGGACGTAAAATGCTTCCAGGCCGACGCCAAACAGGTGCTGATCGGCGACGACGAGAAGGCGCACTTCTTCATGCCGGCCGACCTGCTTCCGGCAAGCGCGTTCCCGGTAGCTCGCCTGGTTGGCAGTGAGGCGATCCTGTCTTTCAACAGGAACGCAACCGGCGAACTCGTAACCGGGGACGGAACGGTCACCTCGCTCGCCGATCTGGCCAAGGGCTCTAAAGTGGGGCGCGACCCGGAATTCGGCGACTGCCAGACCTTCGCGCTGCCCGAGGATTCGACGGCGACGATCGGCTTTGGCAATATGGCTTTCCGCTTCAAGTACCGCTCGCGGCCGCTGGGGTTCGTCTCCAAGGCGTCCGACCGGCTTGACTACACCTTCTTGAACACTATCTTGCTGGTGCTCTTCATTTATGCCGCCATGGTGGCCACTTTCCACCTGCGCCCCAAGGCGGTCGAGACCAGCGAGGAAGAGCTTTACAAGGTGCCCGATCGCTACGTGCAGTTCATCTTGACGCGACCCAAGCCTGAGAAGAAAGACCTGGTGTTTTTGGAGAAGCTCAAGGGCGACATCGATGCCAAGGCGGACTCGGCCGAGCGCTACAAGGGCAAGGAAGGCAAGATGGGCCTGAGGGGCAGGCCCGACACCGGCAAGCGCTCGGCTGTCAAGGCCATCAAGCCCGATGACCGCGAGATAGTCGGCAACCGCGGATTGCTGGCCGTGCTGGGCGCGGGTGGCCCGCAGGGCCTCTCGACCGTCATGGGCGGCACCGGTCTGGGCGGTGAGATGGAGGGCGCCATCGGCAACATGTTCGGCAGCAGCATCGGCAACTCGGGCGGCTTCGGCGGACTGGGTCTGAAAGGAACTGGAACCGGCGGCGGAGGCATGGGTAACACCATCGGCGTGGGAAGGCTGGGCACCCACGGCCGCGGCGGCGGCAGCTTCGGCTATGGAACCGGCGTGGCCCGCATACGGCGCCGGGGCGAACGCAACGTCAACATCTCAGTCGGCCGGCCGATCATCATGGGCTCGCTTTCGATGGAGATCATCCGGCGGGTGATTAATTCGCACCGCGATCAGATCAAGTATTGCTACTCGAAGGAGTTGACCCGCCACCCCAACCTGACCGGTAAGGTCTCGGTCAAGTTCACCATCAGTCCCAAGGGATACGTCACCCAGGCCACGATCAGCCAGACATCGCTGAACAACTCATCGGTCGAGAGGTGCATGGCGCAGAAGATCCGCACCTGGAAGTTCCCCGAGCCCAAGGGCGGCGGAATAGTCATAGTCAACTATCCGTTCATTCTGAAATCATCATGAGGTGTGTCTTGAGAGCGATTTCAAGGGCGCTTGCGCCCATCGCCGCGGTCATCCTGCTGGCAGCATCCGGCGCGCAGGCGGCGGGGCCCAGTATCCAAAAGTTTATGGAAATCGAACGCGGCTTCTGGCTGCGCTCGACCTTCGGCATTGATCTGGCGGTGGTAAACGCCTTCGGGAGCGGCAGCCGCTCGAGTTCCATCTATCCGCCGAATCCGGTGGTGTCTTTAGAGATGGGCGTGGATTTCGGGCAGGTGGCCTCGATTCACCTGAACCTGCTATGTCAGCAGATAGCCGGCAGCCGCGACATAGGCACGCGCGGATCGGTGCCCAACGACTCGACGGCGATAGGTATTCTGGCCGGCGGCCGCTTCAACATAATGACCACCAAAAGACTGGGCTGGTTTGTAAAGGCCGAGGTAGGCTATCTGCTGGCAGTACCCGACACGGCCAAGCTGGGCAACGGCCTGGTGGTCCAGGGCGGCACCGGCATAGAGTACGCCACCAGCCTGAGGCATTTCTTCATCGGCATCGAGGCCGGCGCCCAGTACCTGATAGCCAACGGAGGCCTGGGTATCCTGCTCACCCCCACCGTCAAGTACGTCTTCTGATTCACTGGTGCAAACCGCGCGATACGTCCGATAAATGATCCGGAAGGGGGCGGCCGGGAACATTGGCCACTTCGAGCACTGGCTCATCGGGATGATCCGATCAGCGGCTTGATGTCGAGGACCATGCGGGCTGGGAGAGCATCCGACAACCGCTCCAGCCCGAAATGTTCATAGAACCGCGCGGCGCTTTCGTCGATTGCGTCTGTCACGAGAAGACGAAAAGCCACCGGTCCCCATTTTACGACTCCCGCGTGCTTCATGGTGGTGGACAATGGGTGGATGTTAGCGGTCGTGATTGATAGCGCGTATCCGCAATATAATAGTTGCAAACTATGATCTTATGTTAGTATATTGCAAACGATACGCGTATTATGCAACTTGAATGTACTCAGCGGCTGCGAAGGAACGAGGTCATGGAGAGAACGCTGTCGAAGAACGAGGCCAGGGTCATACTCGAGCTCGAGTGGCAGGGGAGGACGACCGTCACCCTGTCAGACTTGCATGAGATGCTTGATGCCTCGGAAAGCTACGCCCGCTACCTGGCCTATCGCTTGGTGAAGAAGGGCTGGCTCGAGCGCCTGCGCCCCGGCCTCTTCCAACTCGTGCCGGCGAACCGGGGTAGGGACGGGGTGGCTGACACCAACCCGCTCGCTGCCGGCGCTGTGCTGGTCTCGCCATACTTTTTCTCGTTCGGCACCGCTTGCACACATCACGGCCTGACAGAACAGCGGTTCTCGGAGGTCTACCTGGCCTGCCGCGAACGCCGCGCAGTCGAGAACATTCGAGGGATCCGCTACGTCTTCGTGCGGGTGCCCGAGCGGCGGTTCTTTGGCTTCACCGCGGTTCGCGTCCTTGGTGCCCCCGTGCAGATGGCTACCCTGGAACGAGCGCTTCTCGACGCGATCGACCGTCCCCGGTACTCGGGCGGCATCGGCGAGGTCTCTCGAATCTCAATGCGCGCGGCCCCCCGGATATCGTGGGACATGCTCGTCGCACTGACTCGTCGTTGGGGCTCGTCCGCCTTGGCGCAACGATTGGGCTACTTCCTGGAACTTCACGATGCACATATGCCCGAAACCGCCAAATCTGAGCTCCTCGCAATCATCCGCTCTCACAGCAAGATCCACCTCGGCTCGCGCCGCATGTGGGGTACGACCGGCGTGTTGGCCAAACCATGGAACGTAGTGGTGAACGTTCCCCGCGAGGTCTTGGTCGCCAGCGACGAACTAGGGCGTCGTCGCATCGTGCTCGGATCGAAGGAGAAGAATCAATGATCGAGGACAAATTCGTTGATCTCTATGCGCGCAACAGCGGCCTTCGTGACAAGCTGGTCGCCGAGAGGGATGTCGTGCTCACTTACGTTCTGCGCGGCCTCGTTGACGACGGGGTGATGGACCACCTTGCTTTCAAGGGCGGTACCTGCCTGCGCAAGATGATCTTCGGTTCGGCGGGCCGTTTCTCCGAAGACCTCGACTTCACACTGGACTCGGAACTTCAGGACGACGACGTGCTGCTCGAACTGGTCGAGAGTCTCAACCGCGAGCACTACGGCATTAACTTCGTGTTCGACGAGTACTACAAGACCGACGGCGACACCTCGTTTGGCGGTGACGCTACCTACAGCCATGCCTGGAACGACGCGGGTCGCTTCCGCCTGCAGGTGAGTCTCCGAGAACGCCCCACCCTCCAGGCGGCCCTCATGGAAATGAAGCACCAGGCCTACTTCAACCACCTGGAGATCGAACTTTTCGAGGTGCGATCGCTGCAAGCGATCGAAATGTTCGCCGAGAAAGTCCGTGCCGCCTATCAGCGAGCCAAGGTGCGTGACCTCTACGACCTGCACTGCTTCGCGATGATGCCCTTCGACGGCGAGATCCTCCGGCGCATGGTGGTGCTGAAGCTCTGGCAGGCGCGTGATCCCTTTGACCCGGCAGCCTTTTTTGAGAAGCTGCGCGGCGGAAATTATGACTGGGAAGATCTCCGGCGACTGGTACGCACATCGGATACGATCGAGCCCGTGCAAATCATGCGCTCTGTGGAGACCCTGTTCGCGGGGCTGCACCAGATCACCGACCTCGAACAACAGGTCATCGCAGACGCCAGGAGCGGATGGAACGAACTCCTCGCTAACCGGCTACGAGCCGAAATACGAGAACTGGCGACCGGATAATTCTCGGACCAAGATTGATGGACGCGACTTTGTGAATGGAGCGGGGCGGGAAGGGCTCATCTTTTCTTTGATTTTCCGGCGCGGCTGGGGTATAAACTGGCCGGTCGCAACCTTTTGGATCACAACGGGAAAGGTGTACCCTCGGGCCGCTTTTCCCGTCCAAAGCCGGGAGTGAATTCCGCGATGGAAGAACAGATCCGCAACTACCAGAAGATTCTCAAGGGTAACCCACTCGACGCCCCCGCCTTCACCGCGCTGGAGGAGCTTTACAAGGGTGCCGACAAATGGCGGGAACTTACCGATCTCTACGAGGATCGCATCCGCCACGCCGGCGACCCGGAGCAAGAGAAGGCCCTTCTGGGCAAATGCGCCCTCGTCTGGCATCGGCGCATCGGCGACGTCAACAATGCGCTCGAATGTTACAGCCGCCTGCAGCGGGTCGATCCGGCGGACCGCACGGCGCTCGAAGGGCTAGCCGATATTCACGCGGCCAAGAACGAGTGGCGCAAGCTTTCAGACGATCTTGAGAGACTGGCGGTCCAGACCGAAGACAGCGTCGCGCGGGCCGATCTTTACATGCGGCTGGGCAACCTTTACTCGGAGCAGCTCAAGCGCAAGGAGAGCGCGCTGGTGGCCTGGGGGCACGCGCTTGCGGCCAACCCCCAGCGGGTCGATGTCATGGCTTCACTGCGCTCTGTCTATCGCGAGCGCGGGTTTTTCAAGAAGGTCTGGGATCTGCTGGAGCGCGAGAAGGAATCGAATCAGACCGTGCCAGAAGAACTGGGCGGCAAGTACCTCGAACTTGGCCAGAATTTATTGGCCGAGCCCCTGTTCGAGGATGTCTGCCGCGACTCGCTGCAACGGGCCAAGGAACTGCTCGCGGATGCGGCCCCGGCCGATGCCGCCTTTGAAGAGCTTTCAGCGGCCAAGGCCGACTGGGAAGCGCAGGTCAAGAAACTGCGCGTCGAGGCTGTCGAAGCCCCGGACAAAAACCGGGCCGTGGGCCTCTATCGGCGGATCGCCGAGATTTTCTTCCTAGCCGGCGGCCACGAGGAGCAGGTGGAGGAAAACCTCGACAAGTGCGCCTTGCTGCAGCCGGGCAACGTGCGCGTGCTTGCCTTCATGGAGCGATACTATCTCGACAAGCGGGTTCCGAAAGAGCTTCTGGACAGGCTCGAGCAAACCCTCGGACGGGTCAAGGATCCCAGGACGTCGGTCTTCATTATCGAGCGCATTGCCTTCCACTCGATTGTCGATCTCCAGGACAGGAAAGCCGCCATCGAGGCCTACCTGAAGATCCTGGGAATCGAGCCGGGCCATCCTGCGGCCTGCGCTGCGCTAGTCGAGTATTTCCAGGAAGAAGGGCGCTGGGCCGAGGTGGTCAAGTTGCTGCGCGCGCGCGCCGAGCGCCAAGGCGACGTTCACGAGAAGGCAGAGATCCTGCTCCGGGTGGCCGTCATCACCGCGGAGCATCTCAAGGATCCCGAGGCGGCCCGTTTCCTAAACGAGGAGATCCTGCGTCTCGATCCGGACAATGCCCAGGCAGCCACGGCGCTTACCAATCCGTACGAAAAAGCCGAGGAGTGGAACGGGCTGGTGCGTTGTCTCGAGGTGCAACTCAGGCACACTCCGGCCAAGAAGGATCAGGTCAAGATCCTCGACAAGATCGCCGCCATTCACCTCGATCACCGGGATGACTCGGTCGAGGCGTTCAAGGTAAAGGCGCGCTCGCTGACATTGGACCCGGGCAATAAGAAAATCCTAAAGAGCGTCTTGCAACTCGGCGAGCAGACCGGCCGTTTCCAGGACATGGCCGGGTCATTGAACCAGGTGGCCGATTCGGGTGTCATCAAGGGCAAGGGCCTGCTGGGGCTTCTCGGCACCTTGGAGTCCATTTACGAGACGCGGCTCAACAACTCGTCAGCGGCCATCAAGATCTGCCAGAGAATCATCGAGCTGGATCCCAAGAACATGCCGGCGCTGGACACTCTTGAGCGGCTGCAGGCCTCCGCGGGCGGCAGTGTCGAACTGGTAAGCATATACCTGCGGCAGCTCGATCTCGTTCGCAGCGGGGAGAAACGCAAGGAGTTGCTTTACAAGCTGACGGCCATCTACCGCGATCGCATGGCCGACTACGGGCAGGCGATCTCCACGCTCCAGGAGATCATCGCCATCGATGAGCAGGACACGACGGCCTGGGGCCAGTTGGCTGAGTTGCAGGAAGGCGGAGGTCACTGGGAGCAAGCTGCCGAGGCGCTGGAGAAAAGCCTGACCGATAGCGGCGATCTGCAGAAGGTGCTGGCCGTGAAATACCACCTGGCCGGCATCTACGAGCAGCGCCTGAACGACACCGAGAAGGCTCTCTTGCTGTGCAACGAGATACTTTCCGACGATCGTGTCGATCCCGAGACGGCGGCGGGAACGGTGACCATTCTCGAGCGGCTGCAGGGACGTGGAGTCAGCCCGCAGCGTATTGCCGAAATCCTGCAGCCCTACTACGCCCTGGCGGGTGACTGGCGGCGTCACATCGACATGCTCGAGCTGCGGTTGGAAGGATGCGCCTCGTCAGAGGAGCGTGTGCAACTGCTGAAGCGAATCGCCCAGGTTTACGAAGAGCAGCTGCAGCAGATGGAACTGGCTTTTTCTGCTTACGGCCGGGCTTTCAGGGAGGCTCCCCGGGACGAGAAGCTGCGCGGGGCGCTGGTGCGCCTGGCCGAACAGACGGGGCACCTGGAGGAGCTGGCCGGTTTTCTGGAGGACGCCGTTGCCCGCTCGGGCGACGAGAAGCTGGCCGATTCTCTGAACCTTTCGCTTGGCGAGTTGTACTTCAAGCGGCTCAACCGCTTCAGGCCGGCAATCGACTGCTACAAGCGCGTGATGGCGCGGGACGGCCACAACGCCGATGCGCTGGGAGCACTTGCCGAACTGTACCGGGCGACGGGAACCTGGGATGAACTGTCGTCTATATTGCGCACTCGTATCGAGTTGGTCGAGGAGCCGCAGGAAAAAAAGGCACTCCTTTTGGATCTGGCCCAGGTCTGCGAACAGGAGTTGCACGACCGGCCGACGGCCATCGAATTGTTGCAGCAGGTTCACGAGATGGTCGGCGACGACCTCGACGTTCTCTGCCGCCTCGACTCTTTGCTGGAGGCGGCCGGGCGTTGGCCGGACCTGGCGAATATACTGGAAAAAGAAATCCCGCTGGTGTCTTCCGATCAAGCCTCCGATCTCAACCTGCGCCTGGGGCGTGTGCGTGCCGAGCGTATGGAAGAACACGAGCACGCCGTTGAACACTACCGGCAAGTTCTGGCCGATCGCCCGGACGATGCCCGTGCCATCGCCGCTTTAGAGTCCTTGCTGGGACGTCCAGACAGCGCGCCGATGGCCGCGGAAATTCTCCTGCCGATTTACGAGCACAGAAAAGACTGGCCGGGCATGGCGCGAGCCCTGGAAGTCAGGGCGGAAAGCCTGCAGGACACAGCAGACAAGGTCGCGACCCTGGTGAGTGTGGCCGGAGTGTATGACAAACAACTTGCGCTGCGCGATCGCGCCTTTGCGTCGTTGCGGCGGGCTCTGGTGCTGGACAGTTCCAGGCAAGATGTCCTCGACTACCTGGAGCGCATGGCCGAGGAGTCGGGGGCCTACGACGAGTTGACTGCCGCCATTGAGGATGCCGTCGGGGCGCAGGCGAGCCCGGAAAAGAAGCTGTCCCTGCTGCAGACGCTGGCGACTCTCTATCGCGACCGGCTGCGCCGGCCCGACCTGGCTTCGACCAGTCTGAGGCGCCTGTTGGAGATCGCTCCGGATCACATCTCGGCGCTTGCGTCCCTGGAGACTCTCTATCGTGAAGCCAAGTCGCTCAAGGACCTGGCCTGGGTTCTCTTCCGGCAGGCCGAGATAGCGACTGATCCCGAGAAGAAGCGCGACATCCTGGTCCAGGTGGCCCAGATCCGCGAAGAACAGCTTGGAGACATGGAGGGAGCCATTGAGGCCTATCGCTCCGTGTTCGATTCTCATCCCGAGGACATCCACGCGGCCAAGCAGCTCGATCGTCTTTACCAGCTAACCAACCGCTGGGAGGACGAGGCCGAGTTGCTGCCCGGATTGGCCAGCCTCTCGAAGAACGTTCTGGGCGTGATCGATTACAACCGACGCCTGGCACAGATCTGCTCCGAACGACTGGATGACCCACGCCGGGCCATACAGATTTACCGGCATGTCCTCGAAGTGAAGCCCAACCATCCGGATAGCGTTACCGACATCGAGCGTCTGTTGCGTGACGAGCGTTGCCGCCTGGCGGCGGCCGAGGTTCTTGAGGACGTCTACCGGGCCGGTTCCGACTGGCGCAAGCTGGCGGCCGTTCTGGAGATGCGCCTGGCGGCTTCGGCCGATTCCGATCAGCGTATCAAGCTCTATTCGCAACTTGAGGAGATTTACGAGAGTAAGATAGAAGAGAAAGCGCTGGCCTTCAACGTTGCCTCGCGGGCCTTCAAGGAGCAACCGCAGGACGATGGAGTGCGGCAAGATCTCCTGCGCCTGGCGCAGGATGGAGGGTTCTTCGAGGAGCTTGGCGGAGCTATGCTGGACGTGGCCGATCGTCAAGTGGGAACGGATCTAGCCACCGAGTTGCGCAAGCAGGTTGCCGAAATCAACGAGAAACACCTTGGCCGGCGAGCACAAGCCATCGAGCAGTGGGAGCAACTGATGGAGTCCCACGGACAGGATCCGCAGATCCTGTCGGCGCTGGAACGCCTCTATCGGGAGGAGGGTGATTTTGCCGCCCTGGTGAAGGTCTATCGGGCGCAGATCGAGTTGGCCGCGGACCTCGAACAGAAGAAGGATCTGCTCTTCAGGACGGCCGCTTGCTTGTCGGAGGGAGTCGAGGACGTTGAGGGAGCGATAGTCGAGTACCACCAGATTCTCGATCTTGATCCCCATGACCGGCGTGCCTTGAAGCTGCTGGACGGATTGCTGGTGGCCGGAGAGCGCTGGGATGATCTGACCGAGATTCTCGGACAAGAACTGGCCCTGCTTCCAATGGATGCCGTCTCCGACGGAGTCGATGACGTTCGCCAGAACTTGCTTCTGAGAAGCGCCGAGTTGCAGCTTACCCGGCTTGAAAACCTCGACCTCGGGATGGCGGCCATGTCCGAGGCGCTGCGGCGCAACCTGACCGATCCGCGCGCCGTCGAGATCCTAGAGCGGATGCTGCCGAATGAGAAGACCAGGAATGCCGCGGCGGAAGCGCTGGAGCCGGTCTACCGCGCCCAGCGAGACTTCAAGAAGCTGGTGGCAATCATGGAAGTTCGGCTGGCCGCCCGCAGCGAGCCCGACGAGCGAATGGCGATGTTCCGCGAGTTGATGAATATATACGAGGTCGAACTGACGCAGAAGCCGCTTGGCTTCATGGTGGCTTGCCGGGCCTTCAGGGAGAATTTTGCCGATGCGGGAATCCGCGAAGATCTGGAGAGATTAGCCCAGCAAACGGGTTCGTTCGAAGAACTTGCCGGAGTATACGAAGAGGTGATCGAGCGGGCGCATGACTCTGATGCGGGGCCGATCATCGAACGGCGCCTGGCGCAGTTGAAAGAAACATACCTGGAGGACAAAGACGAGGCCGTTTCGCATTGGCGCCATGTGCTTTCCAGCGATCCCGACGACACGGAGACGCTCAAAGCACTCGAACGGCTTTACCGTGAGCGCGCGGCTTACTCCGAGCTGGTTGGCGTCCTGCGCCACATGGCGGCCCTGGAAGACAACGCCGAGCGCAAGAAAGATCTTTATCATGAAGTGGCCACCTTGATGGAGGAGCGTCTGGGGCTCAATGACGGAGCTATCGAGGCCTACCGCGAGATCCTGGCCGATGACCCGCAGGACCTGGCAGTCACCAAACTGCTCGATCGCCTGCTGCAGAAAGAGGGGCGCTGGGAAGAGTTACGCGACGTGCTGACGAGCGAGATTGAACGAGCCGGGGACAGCGAAATCCTGTCCTTGCGGCTTCGCCTGGCCGGCGTCATGAGGTCGCACCTCAAAGCTCCAGACCAGGCCATCGAGATCTATTCCGAGGTTCTACGGCGGCAGCCGGGCGAACCCGAGGCGGTGGCGGCTCTGACCGAGATGTTTGACGCCGGAGAGTCCCGGGAGGCGGCGGCTCGCCTGCTCTCCATTCCGCTTGAGAAGGCCGGCGACTGGAGGCACCTGATCGCCGTCTGGGAAAGCATACACGGCGCCAGCCAGGAAGCGGCCGAGAAGAAAGCCGCCCTTACTCGAATGGCCGATATCTACGAAAAACAAATGGGCCAGAAGGAACTCGCCTTCGCAACTCTGGGACGGGCCTTCCAGGCGGATCCCCAGGATGAAAACGTTCGCCTTTCTCTGGAGAGGCTGGCATTGGAGACCGACAGCTTCGAGATGCTGGCACCCATCTTCGAGCAGGGTCTCGATACCTTGGATGATCAGGTGGTCTTGTTGACGCTTCACAGGCGCTTGGCCGGCCTGTATGCGGAACGCCTGGGTGACAAGCAAGAGGCACTTTTGCACTTGCACGCGGTTGTCAAGCTGGATCCCTCAGACAGCGGCAGCCTGATGGCGCTGGAGAACTTCTACCGGCAACAGGAGAACTACGACCGGCTGGTCGACATTCTACACAAGCGGGCCAAGTTGAGTGAGAATGCCGAGGAAGTCTCAGCCCTGCTCTATGAGATCGCCTCCATTCACGAGGAGAAACTCGGCGATCTGGGCGGCGCTATCCAGGCCTATCGGGAGGTCATCGAGAGACAGCCGGACGACATCAATGCCCTGCGCATGCTGGATAAACTGTGCGTCGATCAGGGTCGCACCCAGGACCTGGCCGATGTGCTCTTTGCCGAGGTCAATCTGCTCGATAAGCTCGGTGAACGCTCCGATGCCCTCGACGCCAGGTTCCGGTTGGCGCATCTTTACGAGCTGGAATTCGACGATATGGATCGGGCGGCGACCTTGTACCGGGATATCCTGCAGACGGATCCATCCCATGCCACGACTGTCGCCTACCTGGAAGGTCTGCTCTCCGAGGGACGCTCGTTCGAGGGCGCCGCGGATCTTCTGGAAACCGTCTATGAGCAAACGGGAGAGTGGAAGAAGTACATCGATATTCTCGAGACACAGGTGCGCCAGTCTCGGGTAATGGCGCGCAGGCTGACTTTGTTGGCCAAGATTGCCGAGATCCAGGAACAGCGCCTGGGCCTGCAAACACTGGCCTTCAATACCTATGTACGCATGTTCCACGAAGACCTGACCAACGCCGATGTTCGCGACAAGCTCGAAAAGATTGCCGTCGAGGACGACAACCTCGAGGCCCTGGCCGCCGTTTACGAAGAGGAGCTGGATAACGTCGAAGAGCCGGCGGTGGGGGCCGCCATCGCTCTCAAGGTAGCCCAGATCCAGGAGGGAGAGCTCGACGACGAGGACGAGGCGCTGCGCTTCTATCGCACGGCCCTGCGTTTTGACGGCCGCAACTTGGACGCTTTGCGGGCACTCGACCGGCTATTTGAAAAACGCGAGCAGTATGAGGATCTGGCCGGCATCCTGTCAAAGGAGATCGAGCACATCGAAGACCAGGATCAGCTCGCCGATCTCTTGTTCCGCCTCGGCAAGATCCAATACGAGAAACTGGATCAGACCGCCAAGTCGGTCGGCTATTTCAGGCAAGTTCTCGACATGCAGCCGGAGCACGTTGAGAGCATGAAGTTGCTCGAGCGGGTTTTCGCAGAGCTAGGCGATCACGAATCGCTGTATGGCGTGTTGCGTGCCCGCCTCGAACACACCAGCAATCGTTCGGAGAGAGTGGAGCTGGTCGCCAGGATCGGCGACCTGGCGTCCGGCCAACTCGATCGGCCGGACGAGGCCATCGAGCTGTGGAAGCAGGTTTCCCAGGACGACGAATGTGCCGACGATGCCTATGAGGCTCTCGATAGGCTCTACGAGCGGACTGAACGCTGGGCCGAGTTGGCCAGACTGGTCGAAGATCGCATGCAGAAAACAGTCGACCCGGAGAAGGTTGCCGCCCTGTCTGGCCGCCTGGGCTGGGTCAAGGGCGAAAAACTGGGCGAGATGGAAGACGCCATGCGGCACTACCAGGAAGTGTTGCGTCTCGATCCCAAGGATATAAACGCCCTGCAGTCGCTGCGCCGTATCTATACCTCCGGCGGGCAGTGGGAAGACCTGCTCTCGGTCTTGCGCAAGCTTGTGCCCTTGCAGGAGGACATGATCGGGGTCAAGAATATCCGTTTCGAATTGGCGGAAATTCTCGGAGAAAAGCTCGACCGCGGTGACGAGGCGATAGACGCGGCCAAGCGCGCCGCCGACATCGAGCCGCACACGCCGGAAGATCTCGATCGCCTGGCGCGTATTTTCCAGGTGAACCAGGCATGGCAGGATGCCGTCACCATTCTCGAACAGGCCGCCGAAATGAAAGAGGCGGACACGGACAAGATCGAAACGCTTATCGAAGTCGCCACGATCTGGAAAGACAAGATCCAAAGACCACTTGGAGCCGCGCCTGCATATGAGAAGATCCTGGAAATAGATCCGTTTCACGAAGAAGCCTTCCGAACCGGCGAATCGATCTACCGCCAGAACAAGGAATGGCGGCGCCTGAGTTCCCTTTTGGAAAAACGCCTGGCGCATATCCGCGAGCGCAAGGATCGTGTCGGTCTCATCAAGGAGATAGCCGATATATACGAGATGCATCTCGGTCAGAAAGAGTTGGCCTTCGCACGCTACTGCGCAGCCTTTCGCGAGGACTTCTCAGACGACCAGGTATTGACGAAACTGGAGGGTCTGGCCGAAGAGACTGAAGACTACGATACCTTGCTCGAAGTGCTCGAAGACGCCACCGAAGAAGTGGACAGCGGCCCGCGGGCCGTCAACCTTTTTCGCAAGATCGCGGATATCTACCGGCTGCGCCTGAATAATCCCGCCGAAGCCGAAGCCAGGCTGCGCAAGGCGGTAGAGATCGATCGACGCGAGGTGATCTCGCTCGATTCATTGGCCGATTTGGTCCGCGAGCAGGGGCGTTACGAGGACCTGGTTCAGATTTACGAGAGCAAGTACGAACGCATTGACGAGATCGAAGATCGCAAGGAAATCAGATCGCAGATTGCCAAGTTGCAAGAAGAAAAACTCGACCGGGTCGACCTGGCACTGGAGAGTTACCGGCGCATCCTGGAGTTGGACGGGCGCGATGCCGGCGCGATCCAGTCGCTGATTCGCCTCTTCCAGCAGGAGGAGCGCTGGCAAGATCTGATCCAGATCCTGAGAAGGGCCTCCGAACAGGCCGAGGACCGCGAGATCAGCGTCAACCACCTGTTCAATATTGCCGGTATCTGGGAAACCGAACTGGACAGCGACGAAGATGCCATAGATGCCTACAGGGCCGTGCTGGAGGTCGACGCCACTCACGCCGAGAGCCTCAAGGCACTCGAGCGCATCTTTACCCGTCTGGATCGCTGGAGCGAACTGCTCCAGGTTTTCGAGCGCGAGGTCGAACTCGGTCAGGATCCGACCGAGCGGGTAAAGCTTTACAACAAGATGGGCAGCATCTGGGAAGAACGTTTCTCGAACATCGAAAACGCGGCAGCTTGTCACGAAAGCATCCTGGGGTTGGACGCAGGCAACCTGCAGTCTGTCAAGGCGCTCGAGAGACTGGTGCGCCGGATGGGCGATTTCAAGCGCCTGATAGATCTTTATTACAAGCATATCGAACTGGTCAGCGACAGATCGGAGCAGGTCGACATTCACCTGGCGATAGGCGAAGTCTGGTACCGGGAACTGAGTCGGGTCGACAAGGCCGAGGATGTCTTTGCCAAGGCGCTCGAAATAGATCCGCAGTCGAAACCTGCGATTCACGCTCTCGGCCAGCTATACGAGAAGAGCGGCAACTGGTTCAACGCCATCGAGATGCTGCACAAGGAAGCCGAGCTTTGCGGGGCCACTCCCGAGGCGGTCGACCTGTACTACCGCATGGGCAAGATCAACGAGGACATGTTGCTGGATTCCGGCGCGGCCCGTGATTCCTACACCAAGGCATTGGCCATCGACCCATCATACCTGCCCGCGATCAAGGCTTTGAAGCTGATCTATTACCTCGACAAGGAATATGACCAGTACCTGGAGATGATGATCCAGGAGGCCGAGCACTCGGAAGACGTGGAGGAGAAAACCCGGCTGTATTTCGAGATCGGTAAATTCCTGCAAGAGCACCACGAAGACTCGGCGCAGGCGGCGACATATTACGAGGAGGCGCTGCGCCGCACACCGGATTTCCTTCCCGCGGCCAAGCCGCTGGCCGACATCTATTTCAGGACAGAGCAGTGGGAGAAGGCCGAGACCATGATGGAAATCGTGGTCCAGGGACTGGATCGCAACACCGAATCAAAGGAACTTTGTCGCCAATATTATCGCCTGGGCTACATTACCGAGAAGCTGGGCAAGGGCGACAAGGCGCTCGATCACTATCGCGAATCGTATGAACTGGACGCGACCTACCTGCCGGCGCTGGAGGGCCTGGGTAACGCGCTGTTGAAGGCCGAACAATGGGAGGAGGCCTACCGTATATACCAGACGATCCTGATTCACCATCGCGACAGCCTGTCGGATGCCGAGGTGGCCGAACTCTACTGGCAAATCGGCGACGTGAATTTCCAGATGCAAGAAATCGAGAGGGCCATCGGCGCTTTCAAGAAAGCCATCGAGATTGACGATACGCACCTGGCTTCGTTGCAGTACCTGGTGCGCATCTACGAGGAGCAGGGCAACTGGGAAGAGGCCTACGACTTCGGCATGCAGATGGTCGATGCCATGGACGAGGAGGATCTCTACGGGCATTACCTGCGGCTGGGAGACTTGTGTCGCGAGAATCTTCAAGATCCGTTCAGAGCGGTCGATGCGCTTCAAGGCGCTCTTAGAATCCGGCCGGACTCGTTGGAAGTCTTGACTCGTCTACTGGACGTCTACTCGGAGACACACCAGATTCAGAAAGCGGTCGAGGTGCTCGACAAGATCGTCGGGGTTGAAAGCCGCCCCAGGCACTTAGTCGATTTTCATGACAAGGCGGGATATCTCCTGCGCGACGAGTTGCACGACGATATCCGGGCCGTGGAGCACTTCAACGCCGCCCTGGACATCGATCCCTCTCATGTCAAGGTGTTCGAAACGATCACCGAGATCCTCACCGCCCGAAAAGACTGGTTGGTTCTCAAGGAAAACTACATCAAGATGATCAAGCGTCTTCCGGCGGAAGCACGTAAGACCAAGCTGGCCCTGTGGAAAGATCTGGGCGGGCTTTGCCGTGTAGTCCTTCGTAATCTGAACGAGTCGGTCGATGCCTACAAGATGATTACCAACCTCGATCCGGGCGATGTGGAATCTCTGGCGATCCTGGGCGACCTGTTGGCAGCCAAGCCGGCCACGGTCGAGGAAGCCATAGCCACTCACCACAAAGTGCTGACCATGTCCGCCGACAGGATCGCAAGCTACCGCACACTGTGGAAACTCTACAATGAGCGCAAGGAGTACGACAAGGTCTATACCATTGCTTCCATCCTGCGCTACCTGAAGAAGGCGGACGAAGAAGAGCTGAAGATTGTCAACTATTTCTCGCGCAAGGCGCCGGATCTGGCGGCCCATCCAATAGACGATCGCATCTGGGAGAAGATACTGGCGCATCCGGACGTAAAGGTTCCATTCACGCGAATTTTCGGGCTGCTCTACCGGAAGGCCCCGGCGATGTTTCTCAAGGAGCACAAGGAACTGAACCTGCGCAAGCAGAATCACGTAGATCTGGCGCGCGATCGCTCTTTGTTTGCTCATAACTTCAGATTGGCCGCCAAGATCATGGGGGGTATGGAGGTGGAACTCTTCGCGCTGAAAGAAGAAGAGGCGCCGCAGCCTCCCGGGTTGACCATCGCCCCGACCAGGCCGACTTCGCTGATTGCCTACAAGGACATGTTCCGCGAGGACAAGAAAAAACGCCTGTTGTTTCAGATCGGGCGGCAGTTGGCCGTGGCACGGCCGGAGTTCTTGCTGGCCTTCGCGTTGTCGGTGAAAGATCTGGACACATTGCTCCAGGCGGCTTGCCAGATTGTAAAGCCGAATTTCCCAGCCAGCGGCGATCCGCGTGCAGTGGACGCAGTCAAGGGCAGGCTCAAACGAGCCCTGACCGATTCAGGCAAGGGCATGCTTGCCAGGGCGCTGACGGACTATCTTGCCCAGCCTAAGAAATTCAGCCTGCGCAGGTGGGTCGAGGCAGTGGAGCATTCGGCCAACCGGGCCGGATTCGTGGTCTGTAATGATTTGGGTGTCAGCCTGGGGAGCGTCAGGAAGGAAGCCGCCTGGATGACGCCCATGCGGCCGATCCAGAAGGTGAGGGAGTTGCTCGTATTTGCGTCCAGCATCGAGTATTTTGAGCTGCGTACGCGGCTTGGGCTGGTGGTGTCCAGATGACGGCCGGCCATATTCTTGAGCGGCGCCGATTGCTCTGGTAGAATCCGGATGCGGCTGGACGCCTTTTGGGGAGATCTTCCGGGAGGATGAGCCGTTAATATTCTTGCACGACTCGGGTGGAAGATATGAAGTTCGTTTGCGACGAATGCGGGACGCAGTATCTTATTTCGGACGAGAAGGTGGGGCCCAAGGGCGCTAAGGTCAGGTGCAAGCGCTGTGGCAACATCATCATCGTGCGCCCGGCTCGTTCCACAGAGCAGGCCGCAGGCGACAGCTCAATGTCTTCGATGACAGAGCCGGAAGGGCGGCCGCTGGATGGATCCGAGCCGAACCAGGAACAAGACGAACTGGGGCATGCCTTCGATCAGCTATTGAAGGGCGGGCTGGATGCGGGCGAGGAAGATGACGAAGAAGAAGACGGGGGACAGGCGACGGAAATCTTCAGCATGGAAGAATTGCAGCACCTGAGAAGCGATAAGAGGATCGCTGACGAGGACCAGGACAAGATCGATCAGGTGTTTTCCGAGGCGGCCAGCACAGACGTCGGGCACATGCATTCCGGCTCGAACGAGTCGGCAAGCGAGGAGTGGTACGTTGCCATCAACGACGAACAGGTTGGCCCGATGGGCCTGGGAGAGGTGGAGAACCGCTGGGAGTCGGGAGAGATTACACCTGATTCTTTGGCCTGGCATCCCGGCATGCAGGATTGGATTGCGGTCAAGGATGTTCCCAAGTTGCGTTACCTTTTGGGTTCCATGAGAAAAGAAGAGGTTCCGCCCGCGGTCGAGGATGCCGATTCGTTTTCCGCTAAGGCGTCTGATAAATGGGATACGACGGGCGGATCGGCCTTGTCTTCACTGGTGGAGGAGGAGATAGAATCGATTGACAGCCAACCTCCGGCCGAGGAAGAGGAGATCGCCAGTGGCCTAGATACTGATCTCAACGGGGATGCATTGCCGCCCTGGGAGCGGGAAGAGGTGGTTTCGGGAGAGGTGGCTCGCCCGTCGGATAGTTATTTCGATTCCACGCTGGACAATCCGACGACCGACTCGGGAATGCCGGTAGCCAGCAGGCGCTCCGGTTTCTCACGGCCGGCCTATCTGTCAGGCGGGACGGAGCGCAAATCTAAGACAAAGCTTTTCGTGATCGCGACCTTGGCCGTGGTGGTGATTGCCGGGGCGGCACTCGCGATCTTCGGTCTTTCGAAAAACGAGCCGCCCGATAATGGAAATGTCCAGCCCATCGAACGGCCGCACCAGGATGGCTCGCAGGGAAAGTCGGGGACTGAGTCTTCGGACGCGGGGACCGGATCTCGCGGGACCACGGAGAAGAAGGATAATCCGTCCGGCAAGGAGTCAGGAAGCAAGAACGGTGAAAATGCAAGAACGGGCGAGGGCGTGCTGGTAGTCAAGAAAGCCGGCACGGAACCGATCGCAACCGATTCTGTTAAAACGAGCAAGGCGGGTCAGAACAAGGGAAGCAATAAGACGGGTGATCGTAAGAAGAGAAGAAAGAAGAAAAAGAAAGTAGTCACGGCGAGCAAGCAAAAATCGAACAGCAAATCACACACGGTTGCCAATACACAAGTCGAGGACACCAGCGGATTGCCGGCGACGCTGACCAAGGCGCAAATATTTGGAACGATGAAGAAGTACCTTGGTGCCATGAGGGGATGTGTCAAACAGCAGTTACAGCGCAATCCTTCAGTCAAGGGAACGATGCTGGTCTCTTTCGTCATCCTGGGCAGCGGCAAGGCCGGTGATGTGCGCATTATTTCAAAAGACCATCAGGGCACCTATGTGGCCGGATGTATGACATACTTGATCAAGAACATGAAATTTCCCAGGTTCTCGGGAAGCTCGATCCCCATTCCGCGGATACCTCTTAAATTAGGCGAATAATAGCCCGTTTTCCTGGATGTATTGGGGAGTATTCCCTTGCATCGCCGTGAACGGGCGTGATAATTTACGCCGGGTTTTCTAAGCCTCTGGAGGCGACTTCTCATGCGTCTTGGCATCTTCTCCGACGTTCATTCCAACTTGGAGGCGCTGCGGGCTGTTCTTGACGAATACAAGAATCACGCAATAGACAAGTACATCTGCCTGGGAGATGTCGTCGGCTACGGAGCCAACCCCAATGAGTGTAGTGATATCGTCAAGGAAATGGCCTCGGTGGTGGTGTTGGGAAACCATGATGCGGCCGTGTCCGGCCGCATGGAGTATAGCTATTATTATGATGCGGCGCGGGAAGCGCTCGACTGGTGCGCCGGGCAATTGAGCGCTGAAAACCTGAACTGGCTGAAAAGCCTGCCCTATACGCACAACATGGACGACATGTGCTTTAGCCATGGCAACCCTCTGTGCCCAGAGGACTTCGAGTACATCTTTACAATGGAACAGGCGTCCGAACTGCTCCCTCACCTGGATGCGCTGGCGCAGGTGAACTTCATCGGCCACTCTCACCTGACCAAGTCGTTTGCCCTGTCTCCGGGAGAAGTCAACGAGGTTGTCGCACGGCGCTTCGGATTGCGTAAGCATCGCCAGTACATCATTACCGACGGCAGCATTGGTCAGCCGCGCGACTATGACTCGCGGGCTTGTTGTACCGTTTTCGACACCGAAACGCGCGTTTTCGAATATCATCGCGTGGACTATGATATCGAGGCCGCTGCGAAAAAGATCTTCGCTGCCGACCTGGCCGTGAACTTCGGAAAACGGCTGTTTTTGGGGGTTTGATGAACCGCCTGGACTGGGTTTTTTTGGGCAAGCAGCCTTACCGGCAGGCACTCGAGATTCAGTACAGGCATGCCCGGCGGGTTGCCGCCGGGGCAGCACCCGTTCTGTTCTTGATGGAGCATCCCCCAACCGTGACACTCGGCCGGCAGGCCGAACTGAGCAACCTCGGCTTGCCGCGTTCCGAATATGGGCGCAGGGGCATCGGTGTCTTCGACACGCTGCGCGGCGGAGACGTCACTTTCCATGGACCCGGTCAACTCGTTGGTTACCCGGTGGGTTCGCTGGATGCCTTCGGTTGTTCGGTGCCGGCCTGGGTGCGTGGTCATGCCGCGGCAATCATTGAATTTCTGAGCCGTTGGGGAATCGGCGCCGAATGGTCCGACACACATCCAGGCGTATGGGTTGGTAGGGAGAAGATCGCCGCCTTCGGCTTTCACATTTCACGCCGGATCTCGACGCATGGCTTCGCCCTGAACATTGATACGGATCTCTCTTTTTATAGAACCATCATTTCCTGCGGCCTACGTCACCTGGGGGTGACGTCCATGGCCCGTCGGATTTCCAACGCGCCAACCGTCGAGGAAGCGGCCCGGGAGATTGCCGGATTGGTGGCTGAATCATTCGGTTGGCAGCCGGGCCGCCGCCTGGCAGTGGGCCGCTTCCCAGCCCGCCCCTTAATGTTGCCGCAGGCTGCCTGCAACCGCCCTGCAGGGGGGGCTTAAGTGACGGTATATTTTAGACAATATTCCGGCTTTTTCGCCTGGCTGGTGTTGCTGGCCGGCCTTTCGGGAGAGCCGGCCTGCAGCCACGACAAGAAGACGGGTGCGTCGGTTGTCATCTTCGGGATCGAAGACAAGGCATCTGCCTCGATCGACGGAGTTGCCTTCGACCGTGAACAAGTGCGTAACATGCTGGAGGGTGCGGTCGAGAGAAGTCCCCATCTTACGCTCGTGTCCGGAGAGGATCACGGCACCTACAAGGCGGAATTGACCGTAGTCCTGGCATCGGAGCGCGAATCGACCACTCCCGATGAAAAAGGCGTCTACCGGGCGGTCCAGGTGGACCTCTCGTTGACCAGCTGGGAGGCGGGGCATGTGGAACAGAGTTTATCGGCCCTTGGAAAGGCTTTTCTTGTCCAGGATCCCGACAGGCAGGACCGCCAGCGGGGCTTCAATGAGGTCCTCAAAAATTCCGTGGCAAGGGCCGTGGAACTCGTCGGCTTGCAGATCGAGGCCCGCGGCATGTCGCCCGGAGAGTTACGAGTGATTCTGAGTTCGGACGACGAGGAGAAGAGACTCTACACTCTGCGCTCGTTGAGGGAAAGACACGAGCCCAGCCTGTTGCCCAGGGTGATCGAGATGCTCGACGATCAGGACGCCGACGTGGCCCTGGAGGCGGTTGGAGTGCTTGTGGGGGAAAGAGCCAAGAGCGCCGTTGTTCCGCTGATTCGTATTTCCAGAGGACGCGATCGCATTTTCCTGCTGCAGGTTATCACTGCTCTTGGTGAGATCGGAGGGTCGGTGGCCAGAGGATTTCTGTTCACCGTGGCGGCAGGCCACGACTCTCCAGAGATCAGGCGGCGCGCCGCAGAGTCCTTGCGGCACGTCTTGCTGAGTCAGCGCACCGGCAAGAACGTCGCCCTTCCCATGAGCGGCGCCAGGGATGATTCTAAGAGAGCAGAAAGAGGTATTCGATGAAGAGATCGAGGTTATTGCTTGTGATGGTATCGATCGTGACAGGCTGCTGGGCCGGCTGCGCCCATCTAGCGGGAACGGGAGGTCAGGCCGGAGACTCACGGGCGACTCCGCTCGATGTTTATTTTCCGCTGGCCGTTGGAAACAGCTGGACCTATCAGACTTTCTTCCAGGGACAGGCCCAGCCGGATCTTGTCGTTACGATCGTCGAGCACAAGGAAGGGTTCTTCATCGACGATCGTCCGCATCCCGGGCGCATGCGGATAGACGGCGAGGGCATCCGGGACGGAAATGTTCGCTACCTGCTCAAGGCACCCTTGATAAAAGGAAGCAAGTGGATGAGCGTGGCCGATGTCAGAACCGTCGAGCATTACGAAATAGTCGCCGTCGATAAGGATATTCGCGTGCCGGCGGGTGTGTTCAAGGGATGCCTGGTCGTGCGCATGGAGGTTCGCATGACCGAAAAACTTTCCATGGTAAACAAGATGTTCTTCGCTCCTCGCGTCGGAATCATCGAGATCATGGCCAGCCTGAAAGATGGGGCACGGATTGTTCCCCAGAGCAAGATGCAACTCACGAGCTACAAGTTAGTGCCTGCCGGAAAAAACGATTGAGGCCGGAACCGGCTCTCGATACCTATATCCAGTCGAAGGGCGGCTGCTTCTCGGCCTGGCGCAGGATTCCAGGCCCCACCCGTTCGATGACCGTGTCACACTCCCAGGTTTCGCCGCCGACTTCGGGGTAGTCGATGGTGTAATGCAGCCCGCGGCTTTCCTTGCGCAAGCGGGCCGAATTGATCACCAACTCGGCGACGGTGGCGATGTTCCTGAGCTCGACCAGGTCGGGGGTCAAGAGGAAGTTCCAGTAGTACTCATGAATTTCCTCTTGCACCATGGCGACCCGGCGCAGGGCACGTTTCAGACGCTTGTCCGAGCGGACGATGCCGACGTAGTTCCACATGAACCTGCGGATCTCGTCCCAGTTCTGGGAGACGACCACGCTCTCGTCAGAGTCGGTTGCCCGGCCGGTGTCCCAGGCAGGGGCGGAGTCGAGGTCGACTGCGGACTCGATGCACCAGTCGGCGGCGTCTTCAGCCGCCAGGCGACCGAAGACGACGGCTTCCAGGAGCGAATTCGAGGCCAGCCGATTGGCCCCGTGCAGCCCGGTACAGGCTACTTCGCCGACGGCGTACAGCCCAGGCACGCTGGTGCGCGCACGCAGATCTGTGCGTACGCCGCCACAGAAATAGTGCGCCGCCGGGACGACCGGCAAGGGCTCCTTGGTCATGTCCAGGCCGAATTGCATGCAACGTCTGTGGATGTTTGCGAAACGCTTGATGAGGAAATCGGCGTTGATTGCGGTCATGTCGAGCAGCACGTGATCATCGCCGCGCTTCTTGAGTTCGAAGTCAATGGCCCGGGCCACGATATCCCTGGTGGCCAGCGAGCCCCGCTGATCGTATTCCGACAAAAACTCGCTGCCATCCGCCAGGCGTAACTTGCCTCCTTCGCCGCGCATGGCCTCCGAGAGCAAGAACGACTTGGCGTGGGGATGGTAGAGACAGGTTGGATGGAACTGGACGAACTCGAGGTTGGCCATCTGTGCCCCGGAGCGGCAGGCCATGGCCATGCCGTCTCCGGTGGCCACGTCCGGGTTCGAGGTATAGACGTAGATCTTGCCGGCCCCGCCGGTTGCCAGGACCACGCAGCGGCCCAGGATGGCCTCGACTTGTCCGCTATGGCGGTCGAGGGCGTAGACGCCGCGGCAGCGTCGCAGGGGTTTGCCGCCCGGAGGGGGATCCACAATCAGGTTGATGGCCAGCTTGTTTTCGACCAGCCGAATATTGGGGTTTTGCGTGGCCGCCTTGATTAAAGCCTGCATTATCTCGTGACCGGTAAAATCACCCGCGTGCAGCACGCGCCGGCGGGAATGACCGCCCTCCTTGCCGAGATCGAAATCGCCGTTATGGTCGTGTCCGCTGCGACTGAACGGCACGCCCATGCGCGTCAGCTCTTCGATACTTTCCGGGCCCGACTCGATGCACTTACGAACCACGTCCGGATGGCATAGGCCGGCCCCTGACCGGAAAGTGTCGGCTTCATGCTCCGCGAATGAATCATCGGCGGAGACGACCGAGGCTATCCCTCCCTGGGCCCTGTCTGATGCGGATTCGTTACGTCCGCTCTTGGCCAGCACCAGCACCTTGCCGTGCGGGGCCGCGTGCAGGGCAAAGGTCAAGCCCGCCAGTCCTCCGCCGATGACGATAAAATCAGTGCTTGTAGTCAAAGCGAGTCTCCCCTTTTCACCAAGTGCTGCGGAAACATTAGCTCCCCCGGCCAACCTGGTCAAATGACGGTTATTTGCCCTGTTGAATGTGGCCGTGATAACATTTCCGTGTGAGGTCGAGATGAGAGACGCCCTTTCGGTGCGGATTCGGCAGGTTTCCACTTTTTGGGTGGCGAGTGCCATTTTTCTCGCGGCGCTATACGCCCGGGCGGAGATATACCGTTTCGAGGACAAAGACGGCGTCGTTCATTTCACCAACGTACCCACCGACGATCCGCGTTACAAGCCGATCGATAGAAAAAGCAAGGCCAGGCGGCATAAGTCAAGGCGCGGCCGGGCAGGCAGGAAAATCAATTTGCCGAGCAGCGCGACGCGTTACGACGCGATGGTCAACGAGGCCTCCCGGCGCTTCAACATGCCCCGGGCGCTGATCAGCGCCGTCATGGCAGTCGAGAGCAACTTCAACCCCGAGGCGGTCTCCCGTGCCGGCGCCCAGGGGCTTATGCAGCTCATGCCGGCCACGGCCAGGGAAATGGGCGTCGAAGACGCCTTTGACCCGCGCCAAAATATTCTGGGTGGCACGCGCTATCTGCGATTGCTGGCCAACTCTTTCGACGGGGATCTGGTCTTGACGCTGGCCGCCTACAACGCCGGTCAGGAAGTGGTCAACCGGCACATGGACATACCTCCCTTTCAGGAGACGCAGCGTTACGTGCGACGGGTTCTGCGTCTGTACTATTCCTTCAAGAACCAGATTGCCGCGGAAGAAACACCTTCTGCGCGGGGGCGGAAATCGCAATGAGCGATGCGATCACCCCGGGCGGATTGAACCCGGGAGAGCTCGATGAGGATGTCCGCGACGACTTCCTCTATCATTTTTACCGCGGCAGCGAGATGCTCAGTTGCGGCAGGCTGGAGGAGGCCCGCGAGCATCTTGAGAAAGCGGGTGAACTGAAACCGGATAATTCGAGATGCCAGAACCTGCTGGGTCTCGTCTACCTGAAACTTTCGAACTTCGAGCAGTCCATTGCCATCTATCGCGGGTTAGTGGAACGATTCCCGGAGGAAGAGACTCTCAGGGTGAATCTGGCAAGCGTCTATATCCGGGCTGGTAAATTGGCACAAGCCGAGTCCGAGCTCGTTGTGGCATTGGGGCTACGGCCGGACTATACCAAGGCGCACAAGACCCTGGCCGTGGCCCTGTTGCGCCGGGGGGACGTTAGCGGGGCCCGAGAGCACCTTCGCGCGGCGGGGGTCGAGGACGACGATTTGCCCGGGATGGCGGACGGGAACGGCGTGCTCGAGCAGGAGTTGCCGGAACCGGACAGTTGCCAGGATCCCGCTGGATTCAAGGCGCAAGAAGAGCCGCATGCCCCGGATGGTTCTTTCGGCATGGAGGGCGATTGCCTCACGGCGCAAAGCCCGGTCTGCGCCCGGCTGGATGGCCTGCTGTGGATCGTCGGGGATCTGTCTTTCACTTCCATGAGGAAGCGTTTTAGCAGGCAAGAAACGAGGTATCCGTTCGGAAAGGGCGGGCGGGCCATGGTTCTCGTCGAGGGGGAGGGCAGACTCCTCTTCTCGCCCCGGGCGGACGGCTATTTCATCTATTCACAAGAATCTGGAAGCGGTTTTTTCAACGAGGAACATGTCATTGCCTTCGACAGCATCCAGGGCTGGGAGAACGGCAGGCTCAAGTCGGGCGCCGGTGCCGAGTTAAACGTTTTTCATGTCCAGGGTCCGGCGCAAGTGGTGTTAGGCGGGGGACAAGCGATTCGCAGTCGGGAGATCCCGGAGGACGGCAAATTCCTGATCGCTGCGCGCGGTCTGGTGGGTTGGACGGAGTCGCCGGCTACCCGCCTGATCGAGGCACAGGCACCGTTGCCGCGGGGCCCCTGGATAGAGTTCGACGGGCACGGTCAAGTGATTTACATGGTTGAGAGCTGAACCGATGGCGGGAGTCGATGTGCGTGCGACCTTGAAACAAGAGTTTTTCAACTTGCCAAACATGTTGACCATGTTTCGCATTCTGGTGATCCCGCTGGTTCTCTTCTTCGTCTACTACGAGAGCCGGATGAACAGTTTCATCGCCGCCTGCCTTTTCGCGCTGGCGTCCGCTACCGACTATTTCGATGGATGGCTGGCTCGGCGCCAGGGCTTGATCACCGTGCTGGGAAAGTTCCTCGATCCCCTGGCCGACAAGCTGATCGTCAGCTCCACGCTGGTCATGTTGATACCGCTGGGGCGCATTCCGGCCTGGGTAGTCGTGCTGCTCTTGGCCCGCGAGCTGGCCATCACCGGGCTCAGGGGTATTGCCTCCAGCGAGGGCATGGTAATAGCGGCCAGCCAGGGCGGTAAGTGGAAGACCGCCTTCCAGCTGACCGGGATCCTTGGCCTGCTGATTCACTATCCTTACCCGGTGGCCATCATCACGCCCGGTTTGCACAACCTGGTGGCGGGCACCTGGCTGCACGAGTTGCTGGCATCCTGGGGCATTCCCGTGCGTCCCTGGGTCGACTTCCATATCGTCGGGCTGTGGCTGATCTACATGTCGCTGTTCTTCTCGATTTTCTCGGCCTGGCAGTACATCGGGCGTTTCGTAAAAGCAATAAACAAGCAAGAGGCCGGCGACCGGCCGGAGGCCGAATAATTTCCGGGAATTTCTCTTTTATTACCGATTGATCTACAATTAGTACGTGAACGCTGACGGGACATCTCCATCGCGTGTCTACACATTGACACTCGAAGAACTAGCTGCCGAACTCGCCGAGTTTGGACGCGAGGGTTTTATGCAGCGCTACCAGCACCCGTTTCTGGTGATCGTCTACGCACCGCCGAAAGAGAGCCCTGCGGAGGAATCCAAGACCGAACAGACCGACACCAGGGATCTTGACCTGGACGAGAAGTCGAGCATCGCCAAGCGGGTTATTCCGCTGGTCAAGACCAGCCGCAACAAGTTCAAGTCGAAGATTACCGTAGGGCGCGACATGAGTTGTGACGTCATCATTCGTTCGTCGAAGATCTCCAGGCAGCACGCGGCCTTCGCGCCGAAGAGAAAAGGGCGTTACGAGCTTGTCGACTTGGGCTCGGCCAACGGGACGGTGCTCAACGGTGTGCGCCTGGGCAAGAACCGATCGCTAATGCTGAAAAGCGGCGACATGATCGCCATGTGGCGCTTCCTGTTCCAGTATGTCGAGTTGGAAGCTTTCTTGATCATGTTAGGTAGCCCAAGCGATCACTCCTGAGCTGTGCTTGTTTAAAAAAAGATCGGTGCGTCATTCCGGTATGGGGTCTCGTCTTCTATAGGATGGGAGGAGCTACGTGAGACAAGTTGTAATCACACAGATAAGAACGTCGCTTCTGCTGGTTTTCATCCTTTTAATTATGTCGGGATTGGGGTGCAGTTCAAGTAACCAGTCTGCCGATACAGGGGTGCTTGAAGACGCGCAGGATTCCGGAACAGATGAATACATCTCGGATGCTGGAGATCAGCATTTAGCGGATGGCATTTTCGATGGCGGTATTAACGACGGTGATCAAAGTGAACCGCCCTGCAGCGGCGTAGTGGTTTTCCCTGATCTAGCCCTGGAAGCCGCTATCCGGGAGGTAATCGGCAAGCCTATAGGAGACATCTTGGCCGAGGACTTGCAAAACATCACTCATGTGGAATTCGGTGAGCGCGGGATAATACATCTGACCGGAATCGAATGCCTCACGGCCCTGGAGTCTTTTCACGTGTATGTGAACCAGATTGTCGATATTAGTCCCTTGAGAAATCTCGTCGCCCTGAAGTACATTGATCTTGATAACAATCCAATAGCCGACATCTCCCCTGTATCCGGCCTAGTGGCCATCGAGCGACTCACCATGATGGGCGACCAGGTTATCGACATCGGTCCATTGGTCGAAAACCAGGGCATCGACTCTGAGGACTACATCATGCTGATGGACAACCCCATCGACTGCGACGGCCAGGCAGCCAATATCGCAGAGCTGGAATCACGTGGGGTCGTGCTCTATACCGATTGTCCATAGCCGGCACTTGGAACAAAACCGAGATCGTCGTGCACGCTTTATTCGTCCCGGTTCAGAGCAAACCTCCTAGATTCTCTGTTCCTTAATCCTTATTTCTTTGTTCCAATATTCATTGACTGCAATTGAATCGGGTGAAGCGGATGGTGTCTGCGGTGTCGCCCGGCTCGACGGTACCGACGAGTATGGCGGAGCGGTCGTCGAAACGGACGTGGAAGAGATCAGCCGGTGGGGGGGATGCGGTCAGCAGCTCTCCCGGCTCTCCCAGCCGGGTGCCGTTCTCAGTGACCTGGAGGTATTTGATCCGGCCGGGCTGGTCGTCTTCGTAGCCGTCCTGTTCCATCCAGGTCAGCAGGAAGACACCCCCCAGGTAGGAAATGCGCGGCCGGTAGGCCAGCGGCCGGTTGTAGGCCAGCTGGATGGGATCGGTCAGGGGCTTCCCGTCCTGGTCGAAGGACTGGAAGTGCAGGGTGGAGTAGTAGCTTCCGGCTCCCTGCGCGGACTGCCGCCAGACCACCGCGAAGCCTTGCCCGGTGGCCGCCATGGTTACCTCGGAGCCCGCCTCGGCGAGCTGCCATACCGGCGCCTCCGCCAGTGGAAACTCGGTCCAGTACAATCCCTCGAAGCCGTAGATTTTGTTGCTCCAGGCCACCGCAAAACGATCCCGATGCCGGACGATGTCCATCTGTCCGCTGTCCGGAACCATCCAGGACACGTGATCCACCGGGCCCACCACCCCTCCATTGGAGGTCACCTCGGCGTGGTAGAGGCCGTCGTCCTCGCCATAGTTGTCATTTGCCCAGAACAAATCGAAGCCTCTTGGGGCCTTGAGGATCTGCGGCGTCATGGTGGGGTCCAGGTTGGTTTCGATGGTCTGGTTCTCGCCCACCGGCGAGCCTTCAAGATCGAACCGCTGGAAGCCTATCGACGCCCGGGTCATTTCGTAGATCCAGGCCACTCCGTAACCGCTTCCGTCCGTGGCAACACACGGATTGGAGTCCCGCCCGTAGGAAACCGACAGGCTGGCGATCGGTCCCTGCGCTTGTCCGTCGCCGTCAATGAGGGCCACCCGGACGATGCCGTAGCGGTAGTAGGGAGAACCTTCGGGCTGGGTCCAGGCCAGCGCAGCCCTATCACCCAGGCTCGCCGACCGCACCCCGCGGATCCAGCCGTCGCTCACCATTCCGCCGGGAACCGTCTCGGGCTCCAGGCTCTGGCAGGTCAGTCCACTCGGATCCCCCCGCCGCTCGATGCAGTTGCCGTTTTGGCAGGCGGCCTGGATGTGCTCGGTGTCGCAGTGGTTATGGGAGCAGACCTCACAGCCACCCAGGGCACAGGAGGTAATGCTGGTGCGCGGGTCGTCCACGTGAACGGCATGACAGCCGCAGGAACTCCGAATCAGCTTACAATCCCCGGACGATCCGCAGGTAAATGTGGGATCCAGGCATCCCTCGATGTGATCACAGGCGGAGGATCCGTCGTCGCAGACCAGGCCGCGGCATATCGCGGGCACACAGCGGCCGGTACCCAAATCGCAGCTCTCCAAGAAAGGGTCGCACTGGTGGTTCGAGCGGCAGAAGCCGTGTCCCACCGGTCCGTCGAAAAGCTCGAAGGTGATAGTCCCGGCCGCGCTCGCCTCCGGCAGCGGTTGTTCGAAGGGTGGCCATCCGTAGAAGACGTGCACCGGGTAAGTCCCCGCGGGCATGGGCGGTGTCAGAAAGGAGAGGGCGCAGGGAAGGTACCCGTCTTCGCCCATGTAACCTATCGGATGCACGAAAGTGTCTTCGCCGATCACCGCCCACCACTCCAGCGCCCCGATGTGAAACTCCCCTCCCTCGACCGTGAGCAGCGTGCCGCCCGTGGTCGGACCATGGTCCGGCCACAGGCGCAGCGGAGGCTGGCACTGCTCGGACCATCCCACGCAATTGCCCGACCTGCAGATCCAGTCCTGCGGACAGTCTTCGTCCCGCTCGCAGGGCGGGCACCAGCATATCCCGGTGGACAGACATATTCCCCCCGGGCACGGGCAGTCGCCGTGCGTCCAGCACGGAAGGGTCGTGGCTTCATCCCCGGATTCCTCAGACCGCAGGTCGCCTCGATCGCCGTCGTCCGAACCGTCGGGCACCCCACCATCGTCGGAATGCGGCGGGGTGACGCCCTGATGACAGGCAGTCAAGACGGCCAACCATAAGAACAGTGCGGGCCAAACAGGCCATGATCGCGCAAACATGGACCGCTAACAAAGCATGAATTGTGCCAAGCTGGCCCCTGTTCGCATCCCATTTAAATTCAATGAGATACAAGTATCCGGTCAACCGCCCGATACCTGCAAACTGGTGAGTCTGCCCCCCTACATGGAGACTCCTCCCCCCTTCCCAATGCGCTATCTGCTTTGCTCGAAAAGTTTAGTGGCATCCTCTCTGCTCATGACTTTAGACTCAACGATGAGGTGTCCCCAGCCTCCACACTGAACGCCGACGTCGAAACAACCAGCTCTTTTGAAGCACAGTTCATTCGGATCGACACCGGCATACCAGAGCTCCTGAATTCCATAGATGGCCTGGCCGAGGATCGGCAGGAGATAAGCGCACACCTTGGAAGGTGCCATCTTGGTCAGCAGGTTTCCATCGCCTGAAAAATAGAACCGGCTTCCGGCTACATGCTTGCTGTTGCACCCCTTTGATTCGATTACCTCAAACACAATCGTTTTGCTTTTCATGTCAGGCGTCATCGCGAGGACTTTGGCGTTTCGTGGGTCCTTTTTGAATAGCTCCATTTCCTGGTCCGTGTAACCGAGATGGCTCTGCACGACATCCCATACCTGGTCTGGTAATTCGTTATTATTCATTTCGATTTCTCCTCCCTTGCTCGAGTATTCTTCATGTAACTGGGTTTACAATGTTTTGTATCTTCTTCAGAACGGAATCCGACACTATATAAGTTGGATGAGAGCGGTACAGATTGGCTATGCGCTTGAAATCATCCAGATCCTTCTCCTGCCCGGACAGTTCAGTGTCGCCGGGCTCCTGGGCTGGATGATCGGCAAACATCAACTTATCTGGATCGAGCTTTCTCGACTGGATGGCCTTGTACGCCTGTCGCTCACATTTACACGGGTTGGTTCCTTTCACCAAACCACAATTCTTCGACATGGCTTCACGCAGTTGCTTGCGTGCCCGGGAAAATTTTTTGCGATAGGCGGCCGGGCTGATCTGAAGGATAGCTGCGCCCTCCTCGCCGGACACGCCGACAACCTCTCCAAGCACGTAGGCAATGCGGTGCTTTCGGTCTAAGCAAAGTAACAGCATCTGCATACAGCGAATCTTCATTTCCTTTACGAGCACTTTCTCTTCGACATTTGTTTCCGGCAAACCCTCGGTCAGCGAAGTCGATTTGACGATCCGTTCTTCGCAGGACTGAAAAGACAGATTTTGTCGCTCGGCTCGCCTCTTTCGGGTGGTCAGCAGGTGGTTACAGGCTATTCGGTATACCCAGGTTGTAAAAGCGCTTTCGAGGCGGAAGCAGCCCAGGTTGGTTATGATCTTGATCAGTATTTCCTGGGTGGCATCCTCGGCATCCGCTGGGTTGTACAACATGCGGATCGACAGGCCATAAATACGGTTCTGGATGCTCTTTACCAGAGCTTCCAAGGCATTCTTGTCGCCATCTCGCGCTTTGATTACCAGTTTCTCGTTATTAGGGTCCATGCTCTCTTGACTGCCTCCACAAGCCAACTGATGAATTCCATTTGTCTTCTGGTTATTAGACTACTTTCAGCCCGGTTTGTGACCAAAAAAGGATGGTAAAGTTCAAAGCACGCAAAGTTAGGAGCGCGGCGGCGGAATGTAGAAGAGGTGAGCTGGTATCGAAGCCGGAACATCCTCACGGAACCCTTGGACAAGGTAGTTGCTGCGGCTAAAACACCTCCCATCTCTCCGCACAGCTTTCGCAGAACATGGGAGAACATTCTTCGCCGGGCTATCGCTGGATGGCGCACAGACAAGGCGCAGGCGATATACGCCACGGTGGCTCGCGGGGAACGCGACGCCGCGGCCGATGCGGTGGTCAGACTCGTGATGGGGTCGAGAGGATGAAGGAGCATCCGATGGGTAGATATTCAGTGTGCGCGTGGTGTTGTCATTATACCAGAATCTTCGCAATTGACGGCCAGTGCCGTCGATCGACTTCTTTGCAGATGATTCGTTACCCATCACGTTCAGACAGCCTTTCTCGCTGCTTTTTATGTCGTCTGAGAAATTGGACAGGACGGGATCGACAATCCGGGGCCTTGCTAAAAACCTTGGCGTGTGCTAACACCCCACATTGGAATTCAAAGGTAAGGATTGTGCAGTTGAAAGTGTGTTTTATTTTCCATCCTCGGGGAATGGGAGAAAAACCCTCGCATTCAGGCGCCCCTCGAATCCCCCGCCTTTAGGCGGGGGTGGCTGCACCCCTCAATTTTCCTATAAGTGGCGAATCGGCACACACAGACAGGGAAGGAAGCTGAGATGTTCAGTCAAGAGAACCGCGTGGCCCTGTTGTGCAGGGTCCGTAGTGCATTGCTTGCAGCCATGTCCCTGCTGTGCCTGGGAATCCTGCTACTGTCATGTTCATCCGGGAAGGAGTGCACCTACGACACGGATTGCCCGGGAAAGAAGAGTTGCATCGGCGGAAAATGCGTTACCCACTATCCCCAGGATTGCCCGGACCGTGAATGCGCCGAGGGTTTCTTCTGCATCGACGATACATGCGTCGAGTCGGCCTGCATCGAGGTGAACTGCCCGGAAGGCGAGGCCTGCGCCGGAGGGCATTGCTATCCAAAGGACTGTGAACTGAGGACCTGTCCCGGGCTCGGCGAGGTGTGCATAGATGAAGATTGCCTGCCCGCAGATTGTATGGACATCGAGTGCCCCCAGGGTCAGCGCTGTGCCGTTGGGAATTGTTATCCAGTCGACTGCGAGACAAAGAACTGCCCCGGGTACGGAGCGGTGTGCATCGACGAGGAGTGTACGCAACGGACGTGCGTGGGCGTCACCTGCCCGGAGGGCCAGCGCTGCGCCAACGGCTACTGTTACCCTGAGAATTGCACCGAGCTCGGTTGTTTCGGAGAGGGCGAGGTGTGCGTCGACGGTGTGTGCCAGAGGATATCGTGCTTGGGGGTCGATTGTCCGGAAGGCTACCGGTGCGCAAACGGCTGGTGCTACCCCGCGGATTGCGCCGGGGAGGACTGCTCGGATTTCGGGGAGGTGTGTTACGAGGGGAAGTGCGTTCCGGCCGATTGTGCGGGGGTCGTGTGTCCCGCTGGACAGCGTTGCGCTCACGGCGGATGCTTCCCGGAGAAGTGTGAGGATCTGACGTGTGAGGCCGACGAGGTTTGCTATGCCGGCCAATGCGTGAACTGGAACTGCGTGGGGATCAATTGCCCGGCCGAGTATAACTGCGTCGATGGCGAGTGTCTTCAGGTAAACTGCCCCGAGCCTTGCACAATGGACAACCAGTGTGATACCGCGGGCTGCGGCGGTGTCGAGATGACCTGCCTGTTCGACGTGGGATTGGGCTCGGCGGCCTGGGGTGCGCAGGGCCGAGCCTGTTCGGACGACGACGCATGCACTATCGATGACACCTGCGATCAGGGGCTCTGCGTGGGAACCGGGTTGGTATGCGACGACCCGCCGGACGCTGTTTGCGCCACAGCCAGCACCCGGCAATACTGGACATCACCGGGCTCTTGCAGCAACGGAGTCTGCAGCTATACAGATCACTTTGAAGACTGCGCCTTCGGCTGCGCCGGCGGGGCCTGCAACGGCTGCACCCCCAACTGCACGGGCAAGGAATGCGGTCCTGATGGCTGCGGAGGCTCCTGCGGCAACTGCGGCTCAGGCGAGACCTGCAACGGCTCCGGTCATTGTGTAGAGGTTTGCCATGATAATGATCTGGATGGGTATGGAAACCCAGGTGATTCCTCTTGCCCCAACGGAGCACAAACTGATTGCTGTGATTCGGATCCGGATGCATTTCCGGGCCAGACCAGCTACTTCGACTCAACCAACCAATGCGGAACCTGGGACTACGACTGCAATGGCACCGACGACAAGAAAGACAACGCCTGCCAGATATTCATGAACTGTAGCTGCTCGGATCCTGTCACCTGCTATACCAACTCATCTTGCAGCGGGGTGGATGACGACCACTCATATTTCCTCAGCAAGAGCGACAGCGGTTACTACTGGCAGGCATGTGGAGAGACGACCCCGTTCCAGGCCTGGTACTATGTGGGATACAAGTGGATCGTTCGATCAGGCTCATGTGAGTACTACAGTCCTGTCTACTACTGCCAGCAAGCCAGCCGCCACTGCACGTGCAGGTGAATGCTCTTCAGGTTGGGGCCTACAATTGAGGGGAAACAGGGTCAGACCCCGACACTTGACACTAACGAGAATGAAAGTGAAAACTCGATTACGCGTGTTCTCTGAACCTATTCATGACGGCCAGAACGCAGGCGACCGGTACCAGGGCTTCCTGTACCAGGACCAGCTCAACCCGGTTGCCGAGGGTATTGGTAACTCGCCAACAGGCTGGAATCATGTGCGGATGGAATATTGTCGAGGGACTGGTACACCCGCTGGTACACCCGACCCGTTTTGACCCCCTGGACAGTAACTTCTTTCGGTCCGGCGGAATCGTGAGAGGTGCCCTAAGTGAACATTTTGACTTGACAAGTCTCACTGCTTGCGCCACATTGTTCCGGCTGTGCGGGTGTAACTCAGTGGCTAGAGTGCAACCTTGCCAAGGTTGAGGTCGAGGGTTCAAATCCCTTCACCCGCTTTTTTCGGCGCCATGGCCAAGTGGTAAGGCAGAGGTTTGCAAAACCTTCATCCTCGGTTCAAATCCGGGTGGCGCCTTATTCAGATACAGACCGTCTTGGCTGAGTCGGTCCATATGTTTTCTGAGGAAGATCGCTTCTTGAGAGAGGCTTTTGTTTGTGCCCGCGGCGTAAGAAAAAGAGTGTCATGATCGTCGACGACGATCGGGGACGGCGCCAGAAGCTCTACGCGGTCCTCAGGCTCACGGGCTTCGATCTGTTTTCGGCAACCTCGGGCACCGAGGCCATGAGCAAGCTGCCCCGGGAGAAACCGCAGCTTATTGTGGTCAACATGTTCTCGGTAGCCGTCAGCGGCCTCGATTTCCTGAAAGAGCTTCGAACCTACGGCATGGGGCAGAAGATTACCGTGATCGGAATGGTGGCCGAAGAAAGCGGCGATAGTAAGCGCGTCACCAGCGCCGGAGCGGATGACCTGCTCGATGAGAATTTTGCTCCTTACAGGCTGGTCGAACTGGTGTCCAAGCACATGGGAATCGACAAGATCGAAATCCGTCAGGATCAGTTCGAGAAGCGCCGGGAGATCGTCGAGGAATTGGCGGAAAGCTACCGCGAGCGCCGGCGCAAGGCGAAAAAGGGTGGGGTGTCACCCGCAGTGCAGCTGTTTCTTCCCGACGGGAAAGATTTAGGGACTCTCCTGCTCACCGATGACGCCGGTAAGCACCGCCGGGCCTGAGCGCTTCAGTGGTGCGTGCGCTGATTGACCACCGCGAAAGCGTGCCGTCGCCGCGCCCGACGTACAGCCATCAGGAAACCATCGAAGTATGCGGCCGCGTCGAAGTGGTCGTCACGCGTGCCATAGCCGTTGGCTTGTTCACCGAGCCACTCGGCCGACGGCTTGCCGAAGATATCGCTCAGGCCGACGTCGTCGGGTTGCAGAAGCGACATTGACTGGATATCGTTCAGGTGGGCCTTTCCCGCCCAGGCGTCGCCGTCGGCCTCTCCCAGCATGAAGCTCCCTTCGTAGTCACGGTAGGCCTTCTCGATGCTCATGGTTCCCTCCTCCTTTTCTCTTTACAGGTTCTTCTCAACGACTTCCCATAGAATGCGCACAATGTGAGCCCAGCCCTCGATCAAGCTCGACTCCCTGAATCCGGTTGACCCGCGCAGGCGTGCAAGCATTGCCGCAAGTTGGTCGGGCGGCGCGCCGCGCAATGACTCCACGCGCCGCTCGCGGCCTGCAAGCCCCAGTTCGCGCAAGCGGGCGTAAGGTGCCTCGTGCTCCACCCAATCCCGGCCGGCTGATATGCCTTCCCGGAACCAACGATCGACGGATTCTTCCTTCTCTTCTCGTAACCTCGTAAGCAAGGCCTCCATACGCGCCAGACTGGCCGGCAGATCGAGCAGGCGATTGACCTCGCGGCTCAATGCTGCCTGGCAAACCCTTGAAAGATTGATTGATTTTCTTACGCGCGGATCGGTGATACGTTCCTTGAGATCGTTCGGAATGGAAATAGTTATTCTTGGCATGGCAATACATAATTATAGTCAGTAATATACATATAATGGCCCGGCAGGGTTGTCAATTTTTTGGCCGGGCCGAAAACTTATGAAAGGTGTTGCAGGGGGACTCGTATGGGCGCCGGTTGGGTCCGACCGTACGGAGGACTCTCGTCAGGGCGGGGGACAAGTCGTGTAATACTGGACCGACCAGACGTTGTCACCCTCGTAGGAGTTTCTCTCCAGAAAAAAGGTGCAATAACGGCCGCCTATGTTCAACGCCTGGATTGGGTACAGTTCGTAGCTCAAGTTCCAAAGTTCATCCCCGAAGCGCATGGGCCCCCAATCGGAGGGCTTGTTGTCTGAATCGACGGCCTGCAGGAACAGCGCCTGATCCTCCTCGTCGCCCGGGTTACGCTCGATCCACATGACCCCGATCTTGTCGCTTGGAGAACCCTCGACTACGGCGCCTCCGAAAGCATTTCTGCCCGCGGAAGATGCGTCGGAGACCAGCGCCGGTTCTTCCATCTTGGCGCCCGAGCCGGTCAGTCGTGCCAGGTATATTTCGCGCATCCCACCGCTTTTACGGGCATCGAAACCCAGCAGGAACGCCGCCGCGCCGGAAGGCCCGGGAATCAGGGTTGGATGGCGGGCATCCGAAAATGCGTCGGTCTGGCTGTCTATCGTGTTGACCTGACCGGCGCCGACCCAACTGTCCCAACCCTGTTCGCTGTAGTTGAGGCTGATTGTTTTCAGATGATGGTTGTTGCCCGAACCTTCTTCCCATGCCAGGACATAGTTATTGCCGTTTCCCCTGATCTGCAAATCCACCGGACCTGCGGCCGATGTTATCGTTGCCTCAAAATATTGGCAAGACTCGTCCTCGCAGGCACCGTCGTACATTGCGTGCCCGTATTCGTCAAGAGCCGCGGCCTTGATCGTGTTGCCGTCGGCGTAGGCTAGCAGAAAACGCCCACCGCCCCCGGGTCCGGCCGCTGGTGTGATTGCAGGAGACGAGGGTTGGCTGGCCCACCACGGGTCGAAGGCCGTCATCTCGACGCCTAGTGTGCCGTTCTTCTCGACCGGCAGGAACTTGACCGTGTTCGATGAGATCCATACGACCGCGAAGTTGTTATGGGAAGGCACCCAGGCAATGTTCGGCTCGCTCGAACTGTCCCACAGGGCGGATGAGAGCCTGACCTCGTGTTCGAAGTCCGTAGTGGTCAGACCCGACTGGGTGACGAAGTCGTAGAACACCTTGGAGACATTATTTTCACGCTGATCTTCGAGTACCAGGCCGAACGAATCGCTGCCGCCCGCCCTGGCTATGCGCGGACGCCGACGGGCATATTGCTCAACTACCAGTATTTTATCGGACATTTCGCATTCACAGCCGTCTTCGAATACCTTGTTCCAGTCCAGCCAAGGGAATATGCAAACGTCGATGGAGCATTCGGACTGGGAGCAGTTGACAAAAAGCGTGTTTGGCGGTGCCTGATCCACGGGACAGGGCATACAGGCCCAGCACGTCCCATCGCCGCCCATGTTTTCGGGAGGGCAGAAGCATTTGAGATTGTTGGCATCGCATCCGCCGGCACACTGGCCATATTCACATGCCGTGTATCCCGTGCAGGCGTTGCTGCACTGCCCGCAGTTGTCGCGGTCAATCTGCAGGTCGACGCAACTGCGGCCGCAGGCGCTCAGTCCGCCATCGCAGCTAGCGCCGCAGTTTCCGGCGTTACAGAAGGTTCCCGGCCCACAGATTATTTCACAAGCGCCGCAGTTGTCCGGATCGGTATGGGTATCCACGCATGCGCCGCCGCAGTCAGTCAATTCTTCCTCGCAACTGCTGTCACAGCCGCCGCTGTTGCAAACCTCGCTCGCGCCGCAAGCCTGGACGCAGGAGCCGCAGTGCCGCGGGTCACTGTCGAGATCGACACAGCTTCCGCCGCAATCCGTCTCGCCCTGGGCGCAGCTGCCGGCGCAAGAGCCCTGGCTGCAGACATTGCTGCTCTGGCAGATGTTGTCGCATGATCCGCAATGACCGGGATTGTTTTGCAGATCAACGCAGCTGCCGTCGCAGTCGCTGGTGCCGGACGAGCATTCGCCGGCGCAGTCACCGCGGTCGCAAACCTGACCCGAGCCGCAACTGCGATTGCACATCCCACAGTGGTTGGGGTTCGTCTGGGTGTCGACACAGGCGCCGTCGCAGATAGTGTGCCCGGCCGCGCAGTCGCTTGTGCAGCTACCCCTTTCACAGGCCGTGTCCGGGCTGCAAGCGCGGCCGCAGCCGCCGCAGTTGTTGGGATCGCTCTGCAAGTCGCTGCAGATATCGCCGCACTGGACCAGCCCCGCCGCGCAGATTGGCTGACACTGGCCCTCTGTGCACTTTTCGTCCGCTGCGCAGGTGTGATGGCAACCGCCGCAATGGAAAAGATCGCTGTCGGTGTTGGCGCAGGCGCCGCCGCAGTTGATCGTCGATGGGGGGCATTCAGACAGGCAGGCGCCGCCGCTGCAAACCTGCGGATCCGAGCAGGCGTTGCCGCACGAGCCGCAATGCTCGGGGTTGTTGCCCAGATCGACACAGCCTCCGAAGCACAGTACCTCGTCAGCAGGGCAATCGCGACTGCAGCTTCCGCGCAAACAGATGTAGCCCGCGCTGCAGCGCACGTTGCAACCGCCGCAGTTGAAAACATCCGTATCGGAATCGACGCACGACCCACCGCAGTCGATTTGCCCGGGTGGGCAAGTGAAGCCGCATTGACCGTCGCCACACAAGAGCGAGGGCCCGCAGGCCTGCCCGCAGGAGCCGCAGTTTTGGGAATCGTTGGACGTGTCCACACATTTTCCCCAGCACTCTTCGGTTCCCCAGGGGCACTCGTCCTGGCAGGCTCCATTGCCGCAAACCTGGAAAGCCGAGCAGGCGGTACTGCAGTCGCCGCAATGGTCGTGGTCGTTAATCGTGTTGACACATGCTCCGGCACAGTTGGCGAGTCCACCGGGACATTCACCGATACGACAGTTGCCGCCCGCGCAAACATTTGCCTGCGGACAAACCGTACCGCAGCCGCCGCAGTTTTGTGGATTGCTCTGGGTGTCGACACACGATCCCGTACAGCATTGTTCACTTGCTCCGCAGCCGGTGTCACAGCTTCCGCAGTGTCCGGGATTCGAGTCGGTGGCGAAGCAGCTTCCGTTGCAATCCGTCATGCCGGCAGGGCAATCTCCGGCGCAGGTGCCGCCCGCGCAGACGAGGCCCGCCGCGCAGGCGTTTGTGCAGGAGCCGCAGTGATCATGGTCGCCGGAGGCATCGACGCAGTCTCCCAGGCAGTCTGTCAGGCCCGCCGGGCAGTCGCCCGCGCACTGGCCCATATTGCATTTTTCAGAAGGGCCGCAGGCTTGTCCGCAGCCTCCGCAATGCTCGAAATCTCCCATGATGTCGACACACGATCCGCCGCAATTCACCTGCCAGGACGGACAACCGGCGGTACATATGCCGCCAGAGCAGACGCTGCCGGGGCAGGTGGTTCCGCAGGCGCCGCAGTTGTCACGGTCGTTTCCAAGGTCGACGCAACGGCCGGCGCAGGCGGTTGTTCCGGGCGGGCAGCTATCGAGGCATTCTCCGTGGAAGCACGACAGGCCGGGACAGGTCGCGCCGCACGCTCCGCAATGTGAGGGGTTCGACATGATATCGACGCAGCGTCGGCCGCAGGCGGTTGTTCCGGGAGGGCACTCGGCGGAGCACTCGCCAAGACCGCAAACGAGTTCGGCGGAGCACGGACTGTCACAAGCTCCGCAATGGCCGGGGTCAGACTGGAGATCGATGCAGGCTGCGTTGCAGTCTGCGAGTCCGGCATCGCAAGTAGTCTCACAGGTGCCCAGGTTGCAAACATCTCCCGCCTCGCATTTGTTGCCGATTTGCCCGCAATGGTTGGGATCGGATTGAATATCGATAAGCAGGCCGCCGATGCACATCACCCCGGGATCGCCGGCGTTGCCGCACGATCCGCAGTTGTTTGGATCGCTTTCGAGATCGCTGCAGTACCCCGAGCAGCAATCCTGGCCCTGCTCACAGCTAGTGTCACAACTGCCGCAATGGGACTTGTCGGACGAGAGATCGGCGCAGGTCGCTCCGCAGCGTTGCTGCCCGGGAGGACACACGCCTCCGCATATCCCCCCGGAACAAGTCTGGCCCTGGCTGCATTTGTTTCCGCAAGCCCCGCAGTTGTCGTCGTCGAGATCGAGGTAGACGCAGCTGCGGCCGCACTTTTCCATGCCGGCCGGGCAACTGCTCATGCAGGTGCCCTGGTAGCATGCTTGATCGCCTGAGCAAGCCGTGTCGCAGTCGCTGCAATGATCCGGATCGCTTGCCAAATCGACGCAGCGGGAACCGCATGGTTCCCATCCTTCCTGGCAGACGGGTGTAGAGCTACCGCAGGCACCGAGAAAAAGCGCCATGCCCATGAACAAAGAGATAGTTGCAACTCGCAGGTAACTGTTGAGCCTGAGAGCTACAGCCTTCGTAGTGCATCGCATGAGTGTTTTCATGCGCACAGTATAACTTATTTCGTTGGCGAAGGCTACAGGTCCGGGGGAGCCAGGCCCTCGGAGCCGAGCTTGTTGGAGTAGGGGCTGAAAATCTCGGCGCTGGCCTGGATCGAGGCGCCGTCCATTCCTCCGATGATCAGAACTGTTCCGTCGGCCAGCCGCGTGGCGCTGTGGCCCGTTCGCGGATGAAGCATCTCGACAGGTTCAGCGCGCAGCCACACCAGCGTGAATCCCTGAGTTTCCTCATCCCAGGCCTCGACGCTGGAGGTGGCGTCGAGATGGCAATTCGCTCCGGGATCCAGCCTGGTAAAGCCCCCAGCCACCAGGGCGTGTCCCCGGCCGTCCAGTGTCGTTGTAGTGTGGAACGCCCGGGGTGTCCCCAGGCGCTGATTCACATCCAGTAGCGTGAAGTCGTCCGTGCGCGTGTCAATGACGGCTGTCTGCTCGATTGGTTGCGGCAGGAAGGGGGTGTCCCGGGACAGAAAACGGCCCGGGTAAACTCCGCCGGATATCAGCAACTGTCCCGGCAGCGGCCGGCTGCCGGAGGCGTGCATCACCGGCAGGCCGACTCCGGCGGCGGATGTTACGTAGCGGGGGATGATGCTGGCAACGCCGCCGCCCGAGGCCACGATGCGTTCGGCGAATAGACCGGGATCCGTCTCGCCGGCAGCCTGCATGCCGCCCAGGACGAGCGCCTCGGCCGGGCTCTGGCCGGCTGTCGATATCGGGACTACCAGGGGTGACCTGCGTGGTGCGGCCAGGGCCTGCGGAATCTCGATGATTTTTCGCGTTCCCTGCGAGAGGTCGATAATCACGGCCCGCCTGGACGCATTGCCCTCATCGTCTTCCCCTCCGAGTAGCAAGAGACGATCATCGGCCAGCGGCAGCGGCGCACCGAGGATACTCGCTGGAATGTCGAAAGGGTCTTCCGGTCCGGACTGGATGTCGATTATTTCCGCGCTGCTCGCGGCGGGACCGGGCGTCAGGCAGCGCAGAGGAGAGCCCGGCTGATCCTTGTCGTCGAAGCTCGATTGCATCGTGGCCGCCTCGCATCCGCCGGCGATCAAGACTCGGCCGTCAGAAAGGAGCATGGCCGCGTGCAGGCCGCGCGGGTGGGCGAGATCGGGCAGGGAAGAGAACGTTCCCTGAACCGGATCGTAGATCTCGACCGTGGCGCTGGAGACGAGTTGCGCGCACGGCCGAGAGCAGTTTGCGCCCGAGGTGATGGAGTCATAGCCGCCGGCAATGAGAACCCGGCCGTCGGAAAGCATAGTCGCGGTGTGAAAGACGCGGCTTGTGACAGGCGAGCCGGGAGTTTCGGTGAAGTCGCCGCAACGGGCAAGCAGCATGCTGACCGGAGTCACCTTGTCGTCGCCTATGTTTACCCCGACGGCCCGGCCGCACCAGAGGACGTCCGTATCGAGCGTATCGGGATTGATCGTGTAACCCTGGAAGGTGACGATCCGCCGGCCGCCGGCCGGAATGCCGGACACCCGCACGCTGGTAGCTTCCAGGTCCGTGAATTCTTCGCAAACAAGCATTTGCCCGGCGGCGTCCTGGACGCAGATCGTGAAGGCGTCGATGCCCGGCGGCGGCTTCCCGCGCTCGGGTGCCGGCCCGCCCCGGGGGGTGTCCAGGGCGCGCCCGGCCACGGTGAGTCTGAGGGCGATCCCGGGCGCCCCGGGCCCGCAGTCCGCAAGGGAGATGATCAATAAGCAAAGGGTTACGCGCGGCGTCATGTGGGGCATTGTACAGGCGATCGCACGGCCAGGCAACGGTTCTGGATTTTTACTGTTTTTTTCAGACGTTCGGATCAGGCATGTTTTTTTGTCTTGAACACTGTTCATGTGTTCAGTATACTGGAGAGCTGCCGGAGGTGGAATGCGTTTATCCGAAGACATGCAGGTCTGTGAAGCCTCTGGAATTATTCGCGAACTCAGGCAAAGAGGGCTTTTGTTTCCGGCCGGCGAGATCCGTACCCGGGCCGCCGTGGTTTCCTCGGGGATCGCCAAGCTGGATAGCCTGTGCGGTGGTTTGCCGGCCGGGGGTATTACCGAGATCCTGGTGCCGGGAAGCGGGGCGGCCGGTATCCTTTACGCCTTGCTGGCCGCGGCCACCTCGCGCGGAGAATCCGCCGCAGTGATCGATCCCCGTGACGGTTTCGAGGCGTCCTCGGCCACATCCGCCTGCGTGAATTTGCAGCGTCTTTTGTGGGTGCGGGCACGCGGTCGACGCCAAGCCCTGCACGCCTGTGAAATCGCGCTTGCCAGCGGCGCCTTTGGAATGGTCGTGCTGGACATGGGGCCGGGCAGGGGACGGGGCCCGGTTTCAACGGCTGCCTGGATGCGCATTCGCAATCTTGCCCGGACGACCGGTGCCGTGGTGCCGGTAATCTCGACGCTGAGCATGGCCGGCCCGTTTGCATCACTTGCGCTGCGGGTCAGCGGGTCCGTGTCCCGCTGGCGCGGCAAGAGCCGGGCGGACAAACTGTTCGAGGGCATGGAACTGTCCTTCGAGGTGACGAGGAAAAGAGGTGTCTGATCGCGCATGCCGTATCGGCTGCCTGTTGGTGCCCGAGTCGACAGTGCGCTTCGTCTCCGGGCCCCTGCTGCGCTCGGCCACCGACGCGCTGGTCGACGTGGCCCGCTCGTTCTCGCCGCGTGTGTCGGGAGAAAATGCCGGCAAGCTGTGTCTCGATCTTGGTGGCCTTGCCAATCTCTATCCCTCGGAGCACAAGTTGGGCTCGGCGATGTTGCTCGCGGCCGAGCGGGTCGGCCTGCCTGCCCGGGTCGGCATCGGGGCCAGCCGCCTGGTGGCCGAATTGGCCGCTCGCACCACTGATAGTGTACAGATTGTTCCCCGGGGAGAAGAGCGCTCTTTCCTGGACCCGCTGCCGCTGAGCCTGCTGCATGTCCCTGAGCCATTGGCCGCCGCACTGCGCCGTTTCGGGATCGAGTGCTTCGCCGAGTTGGCCGCCTTGCCCCCCCGCGGGTTGGGGCTGAGGCTTGGCTATGAAGGGTTGCGCCTGTGGCGCGAGGCCCGCGGCGAGGAGACGGCGCCGCTGGTGTCCGAGAGGCCTCCCGAGCGGATCGTCGAGGAGGGCGAGTGTGATCTACTATGCCGCATCGAGCCGCTGCTTATGGTATTGCAGTCCCTCTGTGTGCGTCTGGCCGCCAGGCTGTCCGTGCGCGGGCTTGTAGCCTGCGGGCTATTCTTGGGGCTGGATCTCGATCCCGTGGGCAAAGACGAGCGCAGACTGGGTCTGGCATCGCCCTGCCGCGACGTTCGCGCCTGGATCGGAGTCGCGAGGCTGTCGCTCGAAGAAAGCCCCCCGCCCGCGCCGGTGACCAGCCTGCGGATCGAGGCCGATGTCTTGCCCGAGCGCCGCGCCCAGTTGGATTTGTTTGAACCGCGGGTTCAGGCGGCCACGGGACTCGACGACGCCTTAGCCCGCCTGGCCGCGCTGAGCGGAGAAGATCGCGTGGGCTCGCCACGCGCCTTGGATTCTCACCGTCCGGGGGCGTTTGCCCTGGAGCCCTTCAAGATTGCCGCGGGCGGGAAAGTACGCGGCGCCCAAGAATCGCAGGCGCAAAATAGCGGGCCGTTCGTACTTGCCGTGCGCCCGGCCGAGGAGGCCCGGGTAGCACACAGCCGCGGCCATCCCGTCAGCCTGGCCTCCAGGAGTTTCCACGGCCGGGTAGTGCGCCTGGCCGGCCCCTGGCGCTTCGATTCCGGCTGGTGGCGGGATGATCCGCTGGGACGCGACTACTACGAGATGGAACTCACAGGCGGCGACGTCTTCCGTGTCTTTTTTGATCACGGCAGGCGACGCTGGTTCGTGGACGGGATCTGTGGCTGACGGTCGGCGCGGTACTAGCGGATACACACCGCCCGCACCTGGGAGAAGTCGGTCTGTCCGGCCAGCACCTTGATGACTCCGTCCTGCATCAGCGTGGTCATGCCGTCGGCGATCGCCTGCTGGCGGAGATCTTCCACCGGGGCCTGCTTCTGGATCAGGCGCTTGACTTCGTCGGTGCCGATCATCAGTTCGTGAATGGCCAGCCGGCCGCGATAGCCCGTGTCGGCGCACTCGGGGCAGCCGACCGGCCGGCGCAGGGTCAGATCCTTGGAATACTTGAAGCCGGTTTTTTCGAAGGCCTGGCTGCCGTAGGACTGAACCAGCGACTGGAACTCTTCTTCGGAGGGATGATACTCCTGGCCGCAATTCTTGCAGATCCTGCGCACCAGGCGCTGGGCCATGATGCCCAGCATCGAATCGGCGAAGTTAAAGGCCTCGATCTCCATCTCCAAGAGGCGCGTGACCGTTTCGGGGGCCGAGTTGGTGTGCAGCGTGGACAGCACAAGGTGGCCTGTCAGCGAGGCCTCGATGCCGATCTCGGCCGTCTCCTGGTCGCGCATCTCGCCGACCATGATCACGTCGGGATCGGCGCGTAAAAAGGCCCGCATGGCCCGGGCGAAGTTGAGACCGATCTTTGAGCGCATCTGCACCTGGCGCAGCCCCGGCTGGGTGATCTCGACCGGGTCCTCGGCCGTCCAGATCTTGCGTTCGGGAGTGTTGATGTGCCCCAGCGCCGAGTGCAGGGTGGTGGTCTTGCCCGAGCCGGTGGGGCCGACGCACAGGATTATGCCGTAAGGTTTCTCGATCACAGAAAGGAACTCGCGCAGGTTGCGCTCGGAGAAGCCCATGTTTTCGAGCGGAATGGGCTTCGAGGCCGCCAGGATACGCATGACCACGTCTTCCTCGCCGCCGGCGGTGGGTACGGTGGCCACGCGCAGCTCGATGGTCTTGCCCTTCATGCGGAACTTTATCTTGCCGTCCTGGGGCAGGCGCCGCTCGGAGATGTCGAGCTGGGACATGATCTTCAAGCGCGAGACCAGGGCGGCGCGGTGGCTGGCGGGCACCTCCTGGTAGACGTGACAAACGCCGTCGATTCTGAAACGTATGCGCGCCGGGTGCCCGGGACCGTAGGGCTCGACATGGATGTCAGAGGCCTCGCGCTTGTAGGCATCGATGATAATCTGGTTGGCCAGCCTGACAACCGCGCTGTCGCCCTCGTCGATTTGCTCGCCGCTCTCTTCTACGGGCTGGAGGTCATCCTCGCTGCTCAGCTCGCCCAGGATCTCGGCCACGTCTCCCGCGGGACCATCCTCGGCCATGCCGTAGGAGTAATTGATGTAGTCGACGATGTCCCGGCGTAAAGCGACCTGCAGCTTGTGGCGGGGTGCGAGTTGCATGATGCGCACGGCGTCCGCCTTGGCCAGGTCGGAAGGATCCTCGATGGCCACCTTGACGAAGCTGCCCTCGATGGCCAGGGGGGCCACGCAGATGTTCTTGAGATAGTCGTGCTTCAGCCGGGAACAAAACTCGGCCGGCATCTTCTGAGTGCCGTCGAAGGAGAAGTATTCACAGCCGTAGAAGTCTGCCAGGCTTTTAAGCGCCTCCTCCTTGGAGATGCGGTACTTGTCGACCAGCACCTCGGCCACCGGCAGATTGTTCATCCGCGAGTAGGAAACCGCGTCCTCGAACGCCTTTTCGGAGACCAGCCCCTTGTCGATCAGCCGCCCGAACTTGTTGGGGCTGGGGCGCGGCTTCATCCGGCGCCGGTTGTAGAAGGCGATCCCCAGTGTGCGGGCCACCTCCTGGGAGGCCTCGGTGTCCTCTGTGGAAAATGGCTGGCCGTCGTTGCTGTTGAGAAGCTGCAGGACTCCCATCAGGTACTTGTCGTACATGATCGGGGCGGTCAGCACCTGGCGGGTCTTGAAGCCTGTCTTTGTGTCCCAGCTCGAGTCGAAGGAGAGCTTGGGATGATAGGCCCGAAGCTCGTCGGCGTCGTAGGCGTCGGCGATATTCAGGGTTTGCCCGGTCAGGGCCACGAAGCCTACCATCGACGAGGTGTTACGCGGAACGCGGATCTCCTTGATCTCGTCGCCCTCCTTGAATTGGCTGTAGACCTGCTGGCTGTGGGCGTCGACGGCATAGATAGTGATGCGCTGCGCCTCGACCAGGTCGAGAATGCGCGGCCTGACGTTGAGGATGATCTCGGTGATATCATCGGCCTCGTGAATCAGGTTGATGATTTCGGTGAGTTTCTTCTTGTAGTCGAGTTCGCGCTCGAGATCGGCGGTCTTGGCGGCTGCGGACATCGGTTGCCTCCCGTTATTGTCGGTGGTCTTGGTGAACTACTATCATGTGTGTAGGCGGGGAGGCAAAGACAAGTTGTTCTGATGCGTTTGTTCGGATAAGCTTCATCGGGCCAGGAACGGAGTGAGATCGATGAAGAGAAATTCCGCACTTTGCTTTTTGATTCGAGGATGCCGGCATCTTCTGCTTCCGATTCTCGTAGGCATGCTTGTCGTCCCCATGGCACTCGGTTGCCAGACCACGTTCAGGGAAAAACGCATCCATCGGGTCCTGATCGAGACCGATCCGCCCGGGGCCCAGGTTTGGTACCAGGACCAGACCGGCCAGCATCCGCTTGGCCGGGGGCCGGTTGCCCTGGAGCGCGAATACCAGGTGAACGTCTATAAGTTCAATCCCTGGTGGATTCTGTGGACCGCCTTGTCGGCCGGGGCCGCCGTCGGCGGCGGGGTCTGGATCGATCGTGCGCCGGGGACCGACGACACCCAGGAGGGCCTGGCCATAAGCCTGATCATTACGGGCGGGTTGACCTTCCTGACTTCGGCCATGGGCCTTTGGGGCAGCCTGGCTTTGAATGGCGACGAATTCCCAACCACGTCCGTCGATCTCATGTTGGGCGCGCAGCTCGATGGTTACACCCAGTCCAGCCTGAGCATCAAGATTCCCGACCGGCAGGAGAAGATCAGCATGTTGCTGCACCCGGTGGGCATGGCCGCAAGCGTGGCCGGGGATCTTAGCATCATCGTCCTGCAGAGCGCGGAGTTCCAACCGGTTTTTCCCCATCGGCTTTTGCGTTATGCCCAACAGGGCCTGGGCAAGATCGAGATCGAAAACCGCAGCACTCTGCCCATGGATGTGGAACTGGAACTGACCATCAAGGACTGGGCCGAGCCGGCCCTGAGCAAGGCCGGGCTCGCGCCCGGCGCCAAGGTCTGGGTGTCCGTCAAGGCGGCCTTTCTGGACAAACTGCTGAGAAATACCGAGCAGCGCACGGTTCAGGCCATCGTGGAGGCACGCTTCGTCCATGCCGACTTGAAACGATCCATACGCAAGTCCTTTCCGGTGACCCTGCTGGAAGGTAACGCATTTTCCTGGGACCGGCCATCCGGGATCGCGTCTTTTGTCAACGGACAGGATCCGCAGATTGAAGCCTACGCGACCGAACTCTTCCGCCGGTTCGCGGCCGCTTATCCCGAGCAAGTCCGGGCTTCTCACCCCCTGCACAACCACTTGCTGGCCCTCTTCGCCTTCCAGGCACTGGCCGAGAGCGGCATCCGCTACAAGCCCGACACGGAGCGGCCCTTCGGCAGCTTGACCCAAGGGGCAATCGATACGGTGCAGTTCCCGTCCCAAACCTTGCAGCGCAAGGTGGGCGATTGCGATGATCTGGCCGTGCTCTATGCCTCGCTGCTGGAGGCCTTGGGTGTGCCTGCCGCCCTGGTGCCGGTCACGGGCCATGTTTTTGCCATGTACGACTCCGGCCTGCGCAAGGAAAACCGCGCGGCGTTCCCTGTGGATGCGGCCAAGACCGTGATACGGGGCGAGAGCCTGTGGGTACCGGTGGAAACCACGCTTTTAGGCAGGGCCAGGCGCTTTGAAGAGGCCTGGATGGCCGGGGCGGAGAACTACAAGGGCAAGTACAAGGTGGCTGCCGAAGACGTGGTGGAGATTCGCCCAAACTGGGTCGATTTCCCTCCGGTGGCCTTGGAGTCTCAGGCCGGGGCGGTCAAAAAGGTTCGCGTGGAGCAGGCCTCGGCGGACAGTCGCCGCATGCTGAAGGCCTATCTGGCGCGGGTGAACAAGCTGGCAGGACGGAGCCGGGGCCTGGCCCAGGCCGAGTCCCTGGTCGAGGCCGGTATGTTCAATGACGCCGCCAAGATCTTCGCAAGAGTTTTGGCCAAGAAAAAGAGCTATCGTGGCCGCTACGGCCTGGCCGTGGCCCTGGCCGGCGGCGGCCGGATGCTGAAGGCCCTGGTTGCTTTCCAGGATGCTTTAGCCATGGCGCCGGACAAGCAGGCCCGCTTCAATTGCGAGTTGGCCATCGCCCAGTGCTACAAGGTCAACGGCAACCTGCCCAAGGCGCGCAAATACTTGAAAAAAGCCCTGGCCATCAACCCGGCCACGAAATTCGACTCACGCTATCGAGCCCTGTTCGTCTACCTGAAGCAGGACGACAAGACCAAGGCCGCCGGCGCCGAAGAAACTCCGCGTTTCTTCCAGGAGATGCTGAGCGGGATGTAAACCGGGTGCCGGGGATTGGAATAGCTTCGCAAGCATCGTCGAAGTTACTGGTACTGCTGTTGGAACGTCCAGTGTCCTTGCGCTCCTGGATGTAAGTATGCATATTGTGGTTGACAGCCGCAATTAACCATGCTAATTGTAGGTCATGACGGCATATAGCATGGATCGTTCCCTGCTGGTAACTCTACAGATCCACAATCCGTGGCTGGAGCGGCCGGGCGAGCAAGCGAAGCTTCTGACCGTCGATTTCCCTTCTCCCTTCTTGCCCCGCAGTAGACGACTTGTCGCCGGAGCCGGCAGGGCCGAGTTGGTAGTCGGGCCCAGGCAAGCCGGAAAGTCCACCTGGATTAGACACAGCCTGTCCGGGCAAACCGCGCCCGTGTTGATCTTACACGCCGAGGAACCCCGCGTCCGCGAGCTTTGCCGCTCGCCGGCCGAAGCCCTGCACGCGCTCCAGCCCGTCCTAAGCGACGATACCCTGCTGGTACTGGAAGAGGTTCAGCACCTTGCCGACGCCCCGTTGTTCATCAAGGGGCTCGTGGATCTCCAGCCCAGGCGAAGGATCGTGGTCACGGGAAGTTCTTCCTTCCAGTTCCAATCGAAGACCACGGAGTCGCTGGCCGGCCGCGCAAGAAGGACCCTCATGCTTCCGTTTTCGATGGAGGAGATCTCGACGATCGCCAATCGAGAGCGGGTTGCCCCGATAGTCGAGGAAGAGTTGCGCTCTCTCTGGTCCAGGTTGCTAGTTTTCGGGGGCTACCCGAGGCCCTGGTTCGACCCGGAGCCGGTCTCGGAGTTACACCGTCTGGCCGAGTCCTTTGTCCTCAAGGATGCCTCGGACCTGCACACGATCGACCGGCCGGACGCATTTCGCAAGCTGCTCGAGTTGGCCGCCGCCGATGTTGGGAACCTGGTCAATCTGTCCGCCTGGGCGTCCCATGCCGGAGTTTCCCGGGATACGGTGGCCCGCTACCTGGAAATCGCCGCGGATGCGCATATCCTACGTTTGGTTCCGCCGTTTCGAGGAGGAAAGCGGGCAGAGATAACCGGTACCCCCAAGGTGTACCTGATCGACAATGGTTTGCGCAACACGCTGTTTGCCGGTTTCGGGCGGGTGGATCAACGCGCGGACGCCGGAGCCTTATGGGAAAACGCGGTATTCTCGGAGCTGTTGAAACGCACACGGCTGCTGGACGAGATCTACTTCTGGCGCACGAAAAACGGCGCCGAGGTCGATTTCGTCGTGCGCCGGGACCAGAAGCTGCTTGCCCTGCAAGTAAAATCCGGCATGCCGGCCCGCCCGCAACTCGGCCGGGCCGCCCGGAGCTTCATCCGGGCTTATCGCCCGGAGTGCTTCGGCGTCATCAACGGTTCGATCAATCACGACGACACCCTGGATGGAGTACCGATTCGTTATCGGCGACCCTGGGAGATCGGAGAGTTGCTCAAGATCACTTGAATACTACTCATCCGTTCAGTATTATGACTGGTCATGGACGACTTCGTCGAACTTGGCTGCGCCAGCGCCTTCAGCTTTCTCGAGGGTGCTTCGGCTCCCGAAGACCTGGTGGCGGTCGCCGCCGATCTCGGTATGGATACACTGGCCATATGCGATCGCGACGGGTTGTACGGCGCTCCGCGCTTTTTCCGGGCCGCACGCGAGGCCGGCCTGCGCCCGATCGTCGGGGCCGAGCTGACGCTGGCCAATTGTAGCCTGCGCTTTCTGGTCAAGAACGTTTGCGGCTACAAGAACCTTTGCCGGCTTATAACCCGGGGACACCGGGGACGGCCCAAGGGACAGGCGGAAGTCGATCTCGATCTGGTCGAGGAGTTTTCCGCGGGGCTTATCTGCCTGGCCGCGGGTGGCTGCGGTAAGGAGCGCCGGCTACTCGACAGGCTCGTCGGGATCTTCGGGCGAGGCGATCTGTGGCTGGAGATCGGCCGGCACCTCGATCGTGAAGAGACGCTGCGCAACCGGGCGCTTGTGGAAATGTCTTCGCGCCTGGGAATCGGCCTGCTGGCCTCGAACGACGTGTGCTACGCCCGTGCAAGCGAGCGCCGCATACAGGACGTCTTTACCTGCATTCGCGAGAAAGTCACGCTGGCCGAGGCCGGCAGGCGCCTTTACGCAAACGCCGAGCGGCATCTCAAGTCGCAGGCGCGGATAGCCGAGCTTTTTTCCGACCTGCCGCAGGCCGTGCGCAACACCCGCGCCGTGGCCGAACGCTGCGCTTTCAGCCTGAGCGAGCTCGATTACCATTTCCCGGACTTTCCAGTCCCCGGCGGCGAGACGCAGTTTTCCTACCTGCACTACCTGGCCCAGGCCGGCGCCCGGCGGCGCTACCGGCCGCTTGCGCCCCGGCACATGCGGCAGCTCGATAAAGAACTTATGCTGATCGCCAAGCTCGAGATGGAGGGCTACTTCTTGCTGGTCTGGGACATTTGCCGCTTCTGCCGTGAGTCGGGCATCCTGGTTCAGGGACGGGGGTCTGCCGCCAACAGCGCGGTCTGCTACGTGCTGGGCATCACCGCGGTGGATCCGGTGGGCATGGATCTGCTCTTCGAGCGCTTCCTCTCGGAAGAGCGCGGCAACTGGCCCGATATCGACCTCGACCTTCCCTCGGGCGATCAGCGCGAGAAAGTCATTCAATACGTCTACCGTCGTTATGGTCAGTTTGGTGCAAAGAGCGCACTGACGGCCAACGTGATTACCTACAAGCTGCGCAGCACGGTGCGCGAAGTGGGCAAGGTGTTGGGGCTTCCCGGCGCGCGCCTGGCCGGTATGCTTTCGGCACACGCCGGCACGGACGTCGACTTGGCCGCCGCGGCCTCATCGGCCGGGTTCGACACAAGCGACAGGCGCGTTGCATTGCTTATCGAACTGGTCTCAAAGATGCGCCACCTGCCGCGACACTTGGGCCAGCACAGCGGAGGGATGGTCATCTCCCGCGGGCGGCTCGACGAGGTGGTGCCGATCGAGCCGGCCGCCATGCCGGGACGCAGCGTGATCCAGTGGGACAAGGACGACTGCGCCGATTTGGGTATCATCAAGGTCGACCTGCTGGGCTTGGGAATGCTTAGGGCGATCGAGGAGGCCATTCCCCTGGTGCGGGCACACGAGGGAGTGGAGATCGACCTGGCCCACCTGCCCGCAGATGACCCTGCGGTCTACGCCATGCTGCGGCGGGCGGACACGGTGGGTGTCTTCCAGGTCGAAAGCCGCGCCCAGATGAACACCCTGCCGCGCATGCAGCCGCGCTGTTTCTACGATCTGGTGGTCGAGGTGGCCCTCATCCGGCCCGGGCCGATCGTCGGCAAGAAGGTCCATCCATACCTGGAAAGAAGAGCCGGGAGGGAGCCTGTGACCTATCCCCATCCCAGCCTGAAACCCATTCTCGAGCGCACGCTGGGAATTCCTCTGTTCCAGGAGCAGGCCATGCGCATAGCCATGCAGGCGGCCGGCTACACGGTTGGGCAGGCGGAGCAACTGCGCCAGGCCATGGGTCACCGGCGCTCGCTCGAGCAGAAGGCGCTGCACGAAGAAAAGCTCCGCGCCGGTCTCGCCGCCCGCGGAATCAGCGGCCCGGCGGCCGACGAGATCATCGAGTCGTTCGGTTCGTTTTTCGGCCTGTACGGTTTTCCAGAGTCGCACGCGGCCAGCTTTGCGCTGATTGTCTACGCCTCGGCCTATCTCAAGGTCCACCACCCGGCGGCTTTCACCTGCGCGCTTCTGAACGCCTGGCCGATGGGGTTCTATCATCCGGCAACGATCATCAGAGACGCCAAGCGGCACGGGCAGAGCGTGCGCGAGATCGACGCCTGCCGCTCCGGTTGGAAATGCACAATCGATCCCGACGGGGCGGTCAGGCTCGGGCTGCGCTTCGTGGTCGGTTTGCGCCGCGAGGCCGGCGAGCGCATTGTATCCGAGCGTCGGCGTCGGCGCTTCGCCGACCTGAAAGACCTGAAGAACCGTTGTCGTCTGCGAAGCCGCGAAATGGATGTCCTGGCCGAGTTGGGGGCTTTCTCCGGCCTGGGGCTTTCGCGGCGCGAGGCGCTCTGGCAGGTGGCCGCCCTGGACGACTCCGGGCGCGGGCTGATCGATCGCCTGCCTCTACCCAGCGACAAGTGTCCCTTGCCGCGTATGGACGCGCGCGGGCGCACCGCGGCCGACTACCGCAACAGCGGCATGACGGTCGGGCCGCATCCCGTGGCCCACCTGCGCTCCTGGCTGCGCGGGCGGGGAGTGCTGCCGGCCGCCGCGCTCGAAAAGCAGCCGCACGGGCGGATGCTAAAAGTGGCCGGCCAGGTGATCACCCGCCAGCGCCCGCGAAGCGCCCGGGGAATGTGTTTTCTGACAATCGAGGACGAGAGCGGCCTGGCCAACGTGGTGATCACCCCGGATGTCTTCGAGCGCCAGCGCCTGCTGGTGGTGTCCTCGGCGGCCCTGATCGTCTCGGGCCGGCTCGAGTGCCATAAGGGCGTTACCAACCTGCGCGCCACGCGGTTCGAATCGATCGACGAAAACGATACCCCATCCACGCCGTCGCACGACTTTCGTTGAACTCACATTTTCTTGTTGTCCTGCCGGCGCTGTAGTAACTGGTCTGCACTGTAACGTTGTGCGAAAGGATACGAAATGGTACACACGAAAATGGTCTTGGCATGGAAGGTTTTCGGCTTGTCGATTGTCCTGTTGCCTTTGATTTCCGGTGGTTGCAAGAACGACTCGGCGGCTTGCCTCTGCGCCGAGCGGGTGTTGCGCCTGTCTTCCACTACCTCGGTCGACAACACCGGGCTTTTGGCGGCCATCATTCCTCCCTTTGAGAAACGCACCGGCATCAAGGTTCACGTGCTGGCCGTCGGTACGGGCAAGGCCATCAAGCTTGCAGAGAACGGCGATGTAGACGCGATCTTCGTGCACGACCACCTGGCCGAGGAGGCCTTCGTCGCCGCCGGATACGGCGTGCATCGCATGCAGGTGATGCACAACAACTTCGTCATCGCAGGGCCCAATGCCGATCCCGCAGGCGCGCGGGGCAACGACGCGGTTGCTGCGCTTTCCAAGATAGCGGCGGCGGGGGCCGCCTTCGTCTCGCGCGGCGACAACTCGGGCACCAACAAGGCAGAATTGCGCCTCTGGAAAGCGGCCGGCATTGAACCTAAAGGAAACTGGTATCTCGAATCGGGGCAGGGACAGCGCATGACTTTAAACATGGCCGACGAGAAGAATGCCTACTGCTTCCTCGATCGGGCCACCTTTATATCGGCCGAGGACCAAGTATCTTCGAAGATCTTGGTCGAGGGCGATAAACGCCTCTATAATCCCTACAGCGTAACCGCCGTCAACCAGGCCAAAAACCCGGAAGCGCGCTACGTCGAGGCCATGGCCTTCGGCGCTTGGCTGACATCGGCTGAGTGCCAGAAGATGATCGGCGAGTTCAAGATCGGCGGCAAGCAGCTGTTTCACCCGGACGTCTTCGAGAAGAAATGATACTGGAGGGCATCCGCGAAGCCGTAAGGCTTCTGACTAGTTTCGATCCCGAGGCCTGGGGACCGGTTGGAGTTTCGGTCACGGTGGCCTTGACCTCGACGCTGATCGCCTCGTTTTTGGCCTTGCCTTTCGGACTGCTTGTGGGGTTGGGACGCTTCCGTGGCAAGCGCGCCGTGGTGATAGTACTAAACACCCTGCTGGCGCTGCCGACGGTTCTGGTCGGACTGGTTATTTACGCCATGCTCACCCGTCGCGGGCCGCTGGGTTCGTGGGACATGCTCTACACGCCGGCGGCCATGGTCATCGGACAGGTGATCCTGGCCTTTCCGATCATCGCCGCTTTCTGCGCGGCCGCGGTGGAGCGCGCCGATCCACGCGTGCGCCAAACGGTGCTCGGGCTGGGCGCGGGGAGGTTACGGGCGGCATTGGTAGTGGCCGCGGAGAACCGCGCGGCGCTGGTGGCCGCGGTGGCGGCCGGCTTCGGCAGGGTCTTCGCCGAGGTGGGCATCTCGATGATGGTCGGGGGCAACATACACGGCTATACCCGCAACATCACCACCGGCATTGCCTTCGAGACGGGCAAGGGCGAGTTCGCCCTCGGGGTGGCGCTGGGAATAGTGCTGCTGGTGGTCGCCCTGGCGGTCAACCTGGCGGTCGGCTTCTGGCAATCGCGCGCCGGGAGACGGTCATGAGCGGGCCCGTTTTGGAATTCGAAAATGTTCAGGTCGTGCGCGGCGGCGTGACCGTGCTCGATATACCGGCGCTGTCGGCTCCGGCCGGAGAGCTGACTCTCGTAACCGGCGAGAATGGGGCCGGAAAGACAACCCTGATGCTTGCGGCCGGAGGTCTTGTGGATCTTGCGCGCGGCAGGATCTCACTTCGGGGAGAGTCTTTCCACGCCGGGCGCGCCCCGGCTCCGAAGCGCCTGCGCCGTCGCATCGCCTTCGTCTTTCAGGATCCATACCTGTTCGGCGGCAGCGTGCGTTCGAACCTGACCTACGGTTTGAAAATTCGCGGCCTGGACAGAAGCAAGCGCCGCGGGCTGGCCGAAAAGATTTTGGCCCGGCTGGGGATAGCAGAGCTTGCCTTGCGCCCGGCGAACGACTTATCGGGGGGCGAGCGCAAGCTGGTGGCACTGGGACGTGCATTGGTGCTCGAGCCCGAGGTGCTCTACCTCGACGAGGTGACCGCCAGCCTCGACGACGAGGCTCGCGCCAGGGTGTTCGAACTGATCGGCTCACAGATTGCAGAGCGCGGAACCAGCGTCCTGATGGCCACCCACCTGGAGGGCGAGGCCGAAGGGTTGGCGACAAAGAAGATCAGGCTCCACGGCGGCCGCCTGGCGGAAGATTGACGGGCACTATTTCGGCGCAAACTCGAACGTTTCGATCCTGGCGCGAAAATTATCCGGAATCGGAAGAGTGCACTTCTTTTGATAATCGTAGTAGACCTGGATCGAACGGCCCACGGCCACCACCCTGCTGTCGTCCTTGCCGGTAATCAGGTATTCGAACACGAAGCTCTTCGAGCCCATGAATGCAGTGCGTAAAAACACCAGCAGCCGTTCAGAAAGCCCTGCCGGGGAGACGAAGCGGCAGCGGACTTCGAGCAGGATGAAGGGATAGAGCGCCAAAAGGTCATCCTCGTCCCGGCTGTGACCCAGTGCCCGCATGTATCCCGTGCGAGCCACTTCGAAGTAGGTGAAGTAGGCCGCGTTGTTGACGTGTCCCATGGCGTCCAGGTCGCGAAAACGCACCTCGACTTCGCACTGGAAGCGAAAATCATCCGGCCTGGGCAGTTCTTTTTCTCTGATCAAGATGATTCTCTTTGAAAGATCAGTAACTCATGCTCACGTAGATTGGGTTCGAATAGATCCAGGGAAATTCCTTGATGTAGTCGTCGGCATGCGGGCCCAACCAGGGCCGGAGGTGTTCGGGAACAATGCGCACCTCGGCCCGATAGGCCCCCGGGCCGGCTCGGTAGACCAGATCGTCGGTGCCTGCCGCGACTTCCTGCCAGTCACCGTCCTCGGCCTTTAAAATTCTTCCGCGGATAATAGGCGCCGGGCCATCGGGATCCAATTTGTATACCTCGGGCAGAACCAGGTGCAAATCGATCGTCTTTCCGGCGGGTATCTGCTCACCCATTTCATATATATCGTCGCCCTGGGCATAGAAGTCGAAGCCCCGGGCGTAGCCTAAAAAATCGAAGCAACCGTAGAGCCGCCCATCGGAGATAGCTTTTTTCAACACCCTGTCATCCAGTTCGCCGGCCGGAACCAGGACATAGTTCGAAAACCAGTGCATCATGCGCCTGAACGAATCGAGGCGTTCGCCGTCCGGGCTGGCCCCGTCGAAGACGTTGCGGTGGGCGTCGGTGGCCAGCACGGCCGGCAGCGGCTTGTGCATCAGCGCCTTGGACCAACGTAACATGTCGGCCTCGGACTCCTGGAATATTCCGATAATTCCCAGTTCCATGACCGGCAGGTTCTCCGGCGCCGAGTCCATCCCGAGAAGCAGTTCGAGCGCGGCGCTCCAGTTGTCCATCAGGTTCTGGTGCAAGTTGTAACACTCTATACCGTCGATCGGCAGGTCGAGAATGGTCTCGATTTCCCAGCCCTCGGTATGCTGAAGAAAAACCAGTGCACCGGCCTGTTGCAGCGCCCTGACTGCCTGCAGGCTGACCTCGCCATAGGCCTGCTTGCGCTCCTGCGATGTATCGCCAAGATGATGCTCGATGCCGATCGGCATCATGGCCGTCTCGGTGCCGGCGGCGACAATCACCTGGTGACCGTTTCCGCAATCGACCCTGTTGGCGACTGGCCCGCCGTCGCGCTCGATCAGGCTGTCGCCTTGCTTGTATAGCAGCACCTCGGGGTATTCGTAGTCGGCGAAGAGATTGTCGTGGTCGGTGAGAAAGACGAAGTCCTGGTAAGTCCCGCACATACCGGCCCGGCATTCCTCGAAGCACTGTTCGTTGCGCACCCCGTTCGTGAAGGGCTCGTCGTCGCAGGCGTCGTGCGAGTAGGGTGAGTGGCTGTGGATGATTCCCCGGCGGAGCGACCAGCTCCGGGGGGCGGGCAACTCGCTCGAGGGTACCACTGTCCAGGGATCGTAGCTTGGCCCGCCGTCGGTGGGATGATCGCTGCTTTGATCACAACCGCCGAAAGAGAAAAAGCAGGCGGCCAGCAGGCAGACTCCGGTTTGGATAGCGTTCATGATCTTTGTTCCGTACCTCCCCGTCTACTCGCACACACCGCCCGCTCCGTAGTCGCGACAGGACGTGCCCGCCGGGCACGAGTGCCATGTCAGCGGTCAGGTGGAGCAGTCCAACTTCAGGCAACCGTCGTCACCCGGCTTGCACTCGCGATATTTGCTCACTGACATGCATGTCTTTTTTCCGATATAGTCGCACTCGTTCTTGTCCGCGCAGCCATCCGGCGGATCATCCAGGCACAGCGCTCCGGCCGGGTTGCAGCTCTGTCCCGCCGGGCACTGTTCGGCAGCGCTCCAGTAGGTGTGGCCGCCGGCGTCCGGGCCCAGACAGCAGACCAGGCCGCCCTCCGGGTGGCAGAGCGTCTCGCCCGGCAGACAAGGATTCTCGCAGTCGCACTCTTCTGTCTTGCAAGGCCGCGGCGGGGCCCAGCGAAAGCAGCCGTCCGAGTCAGGCCCGTCACAGGCCACCAGCATGTCCGCCGGGTCGCAAACGGCCCGTCCCTGACTGCAGGCATTGCAGAAAAATGCCTGTGAGCCGCAACCGGCACAAAGGCCCGCCCAAGACAAAAATACGACAGCGATTGTTGCAAAGCGCGTCACGTCGATAAATCTATCCTGCCGAGACCATGGTGGCAAGTTCGTTTCAGCTGGATATTCCCGCCAGGCCGGCGCCGAAGGGCAGGCGGAAGGTGAGCCCAACCATGACGGTCAGGTAGTTCATGCCCCATAGCCGTCGGTAGCCCAGCGAGACGCCCAGTCCGACGCTCCACTCGCCGTAGAGTGCGCCGATGGCACCGGCCGACGATCCCAGGCCGCCGCCGGTTGTCTTGGCGTAGCTGGTGGAGGCGGTGCCGCTCCATTCCAAGAACGTCCCCAGCGATCCCCCCGGTCCGACCTCCGCCCCGTCACCGAAGCCGGACAGAACCACCTCGGCGTCGGCCACCAGCGAAAGCCGCAACCCGCTTTCGTCCTTGGCGGGAGTCAGGGGAAACCAGGCTCCCTCGAGGTAGAAGCCGTGGTACAGCAGGTTCGGCTGCCCCTCGGGCCACAGCCACTGGGCCAGGTAGCCGCCGCCCACGTCCCAGCTTCGCCCGTGCCAGCCGTTGAATCCCTGCATCGGGTTGATACCGGCGCGCAAGTGAAGCATCTTGGCCGATCCCGATTCTTCTAACTGGCCGTCCTCCTGAAGAGACGGTATCGATCCGTGGGCGCTTACCCCGCCTATCTCGATGCGGGCCGGGATGGACACGTAAGGCATCAGGCAACCGCCCGAACCGCAGCCGGAGGCCGCGGCCAGCCCCACCAATGCCAGTATAGCCATGCAGAACAGACGGCGATTCGATGACATGACCCGATCTTAGCCCAAGCCGCTCGCGGACACAAATGCGAAACGTAAAAGCTACCGCCTGACCTGATTTATCGGTTGACGGCCGGGCGCGTTCTTGAAATCCTTGTGACATGAAGCATACCCCGACCGACGATTTGAACGAGCGTTACGCGGCGCTGGACGGCAAGGTCGCAATCACTCGCCAGGACGAGAGCGCCTTGCGGCCCGATGTGTTGCTGGCCTTCGACTACGAGCATCCCGATCGCGAAATCGAAGTGCTAATCGAGAGCCAGGAGTTCACCGCGCTGTGTCCCTGGACCGGGCTTCCCGATTTCGGCATGCTGAGCGTGCGTTATACGCCGGACCGGTTGTGCCTCGAACTCAAGTCACTCAAGTATTACCTGCTCTCGTTCCGTTCGGTGGGCATCGTTCAGGAGCACGCCGCCGCCCGCATCCTTACCGACCTCGCTCGGGTAGTCTCGCCCAGGCGCATGGCCGTAACCCTCGATTACCGGGTACGCGGCGGTCTGCATACCAGCGTTAGCGCGCAGTATCCTTAGGCCGAAGCACAACGAAAGTAATTTGATTCAGATGGCGCCCTGGACGCTGAGCAGGAGAATGTCGTCGTCCAGATCCGGCATGGATGGATCGTCGCCGCGTTTCATGACGTAGTTGATCTGGATCTTCAACATCTTTGAGAAGACGTAGTTCGCTCCGAACGTCCACTGGTCTTGTATTACCTGCACGCCCGTCTCGTCCCACTCACTCCTGTAGTCGTCGAAGCGCGCTCCTATTTCAAAGATATGATCCTTCCAGAAAGAAGCCGGAGCCCAGCGCGAGAACGGGTCGTTGAGCCGCCAGAGGAGATGACATTCCCAGCCGGAATATGCGAGATCCGTCCGCCCGTCGTCGTCGTAGTCGTCGCGGATTTCTCCTCGACCGTAGAGACAGCCGGCACGGAGGCCCGTTCCGGGCAGACTGATGGTCGCGTCCCCCGAGTACGAGATCCGTTTGAGATCGAAGACCACTCGACCGCTGTTGAAGACCATGTTGTCGTGCCAGTTGTAATTGATGTGGCCGCCGACGGTGATCATCTCGAGGATCCCGGCGATCTCCAATCTGAGGCCATAGAAGAACTGGCCGGCATTGGTCAGGATGTATTCTTTCTTGGCCGCGCCGCCGATGAAGAGATTGGCGCCCAGGCCGTTACCCAGCATGAAGAAATAGCGCAATAGACCCAGCTTGATGTCCAGTTCCCCCTTGAGGCCGACTCCAAAATCGCGCAGGTACGAGTACACGCCGTAAAACATTGAAGAGGCATAGGTGGTGCGCGAGAGGGAGTAATCCACCAGATTTTCCGAGATGGTCGAGCGGAAAATGAAGTCGAGATCGCTGGCAGCGGTGAGGGTTTCGCGCGGCGCCGGTATCTTGAACTGTCCCAGGTACACGGAAAGCCAGCGGGCGGGGTGAATGCCCAGGTAAAGATCCAGTATGCCGATGTTCCTCTCGAGTCGTAGCTGAGTGTTCAACTCGAGGAACTTGTCGAGAAAAAACGCATCGGCTCCCAGCCTGGCCCGATTGATGCTGAAGCCGGTCGTGGAAGTCGCGGCCTCGTCTCCACTGGGATGCTGGTAGAGATCCCCGGCTTCTTCCATCTGCTCATGAACTGTAAACCATAGCTGGGCATAGCCGAACAGCCTGGCATTCTCGCCGATGTCCCAGGCCCGCACAATACCGCCCGGAATGAGAACGGTTATTGCCGCCGCCAATACCGCAATTTTCATCGGTGTGCGCTTGTCAGGGAGAAACGCCGTGGCCGTAGACAACCAGCGACTCGCTGTCGATGTAGGCCCAGCCGCCGTTCTGGTAGTCGAAGTCTTCGTAGCCGGCCGGCAGTGGATTGCTTCTGACTACGACCACGCCGCGCACCATGTCGCCGGCGTTGTGATCCTTGTTCTCGTCGAAGTCCCATCCGTCGTTGCAGTCCGTCGGAGAATACTTCGAGCCGCGGTCCGGCGCTTCCGGGTTGGACTGCGGCAGCACCAGCCTGAACGGCCCCTCTCCGTTGATACTCCCGGATGTCACGTCCAGGTTGCAGGCCTGCAGCGGATCGCCGTCGCGCTCATAGGCGAGTATCAACCACTGCTGGCCGGGAATTTCTCCCCCGTCGATCAGCCCGGACGGCAATTCGTCTGGATATTCCACGAAGCCGCAGTCGGTCCCCAGGCTGGCGTTGTCCAGACCCGCGCGGAACAATCCGGCGGGGAAGGCGTTTTTGATCTGCTCGACGCTGAAATCCTTCTGGTAACCGTCTGGAGCCATGATCGTAATACCCTCGAAGGCGGCATCCTCGACGTCGACGCCGACGTGTTCGAGAAGATCGCGGATCTTCACTCCGCGATATGATGCATAGTTGTCGTATTGTTGTTTATGGGAGTTCGCCAGCAGAAACTCCTCATGCATCGGCAGGGCTTCGAGATCCTTCTTGGAAATGATGATCATCGGGGCCGTGTCCTGGCCGGGCTTGCTGTCGGGATCGCCGGGATACTTCATATCGGCTATTTCGTCCTTGTTTGAATAGCTGTCGCCGTCGCTGTCCTTGTCCGCGATCCCTGAAAGGGCCTTGCGCGTCCTGCCAGCGGCCAGGTAGTCCGATCCGTAGGGGTTGAGGGTGTCTTTGAAGCCGGAAGGCTGCGCTTCGATGAAGTCGGCGGATGGGTGGGTGATCAGGTGGCAGTAGTCGCATGAGTTTACGAAAACGGTTTTTGTCGTAGTGCCGCTTGGATAAGAAAAAGTTTTCCCCTGGTGGCAAGTCTGGCAGTCATCCAGGCGGGTACCCAGCGTGCTCGGATAGGCGCTCACGAAGTTGTTGGAGTCGAGCACGTTTTCGTGGCCCTTGTAGGAATGGGATGTGACGAGATCTTGTTCGGTCGAGTTGCAAGCCGCGAAGCCGAAAAAGATGCAGCTTATTAGAAGCCACGACTGCCGGGTGCTGATCGTCGATTGGAAATGCATGTCAGTTCTCCTTGTTCGCGGTTGAGCCGATTACTTCCATGCGGCCCAGGTCGGTAAAGCCGTAACCGGGCATGCCCTTGGACGCGATGTCCTTGAGTTCCCCGATGATGAAGTCGAGGAAGTGCGACACCTGTGGATGGGATGCGAAGGATACGGGTACGGCCAGCTTGAATGGTTCGCTGGCCAGCGGAATGAAATCCAGCCCGCACATGTCGGCCGCCACCTGAATGCCGACACCCGCCTTGGCCTCACCCTTGCGAATGGCCAGGGCCAGTTCCAGGTGGGTGGAATACGGTCCGACCCGATTCAGTTGGCCCGGCTCGATTCCCTTGGCGCGGCATAGACGTTCGACAAGATGATAGGTGCCGCTGAGAGCCTGACGCACGGCGAAGCTGTGACCCCGTTCTGCAATCACATCCATGCCGCTGATGTCGGGATTTTTTTTGCGATCGAAAATGATCCCCTGCGAGCGTTGCAGCAGATTGAACAGGTAGCAACCCTTGCGATTTCCCATTTGTTGTCTGACCTGGCTGTTTTCAACGTGAAATCCCGCGAGATGAGCCCTGTCCGCTCCGATGGCCGAGAGTCCGGCCAGTGAGCCTACCGTTGCCGACGCCACCGGCACTTCATTTTCCGCCTGGAATTTCGCAGCCGCTCTCGAGAACAGCCAGTCGTCAGAACCCTGAATTATGAGCATGTCGGAAAGCACCGCCCGCATCAGGCCGTGCAGCGGATAGGCAGCCTTCTTCTCGACCCACTGATCGATCATATGCTTGGGAAACAGCCACTTGCCGGAGATCCGAGCGCCGGGAAGCTGTCCCGAGGCGACCAGGGAATATACTTTTTTATCGTTCAATTTCAGATATTTGGCTACTTCCTTAGTGGTGAGATAGTCGGCCACGGTCAATCTCCCAGGTTGCGCGAGATAATGCCATGCCAGGAGAGCAAGTCAAGAAAAAAATAACAAATAATGACAAATAATAACAAGTAATAACTTCTACTATTTCTGGTAAGACGTCGGACAACATGATAATAACGCGTCAAAATCATGGGAGTTCACACGCAAAAGATAACGGGCTTCGATAACGAGAAGTACCTTCAGGAACAGACCAAGGCCATTCTCGGTCGGGTGGACAAGTTCTGTGACAAGCTGTATCTCGAGTTCGGAGGAAAGCTCACCTTTGATTACCACGCCGCCAGGGTTCTTCCGGGTTACGATCCCAACGTGAAGATCAGGTTGCTGCAGAGGCTTAAAGACAAGATCGAGATCGTTTTCTGTGTAAGCGCCAAGGACATCGCCAAGGGCCGCATACGGGGTGACTTCAACATTACCTACGACATCGCTACCCTGCGAGCACTCGATGATTTGCGTGATTACAATCTGCCGATCGCGGCCGTTTCGATCAACCGATTTTCGGGAGAGTCGTCCGCTCTCCAATTGAAATCCAAGGTGGAGCGAATGGGGATCCGCGTCCATACCCAGGCGGATATCGAAGGGTACCCAGTTTATGTCGATCGGATCGTGAGCGAGGAAGGATACGGCAAGAACCCCTACATCGAGACAACCAAGCCAATCGTCGTGATCACCGGAGCCGGGCCGGGAAGCGGCAAGATGGCCACCGGCCTGTCCCAGTTGTACCATGACCACCGTGCGGGCCGCAGCTCCGGCTTTGCCAAGTTCGAGACGTTTCCCATCTGGGGGTTGCCCGTCAGCCATCCGGTCAATATTGCCTACGAAGCGGCCACGGCAGACCTTGCGGACTTCAACTTGGTGGACCCGTTCCACCTTGCCGCCTACAATGAAACCGCCGTCAATTACAACCGGGATGTAGAGAACTTTCCGATCCTGCACCGGATCATCGAGATGATCGTGGGAAGCGGATCCGAATTGCCGAATTATCGTTCTCCAACCGACATGGGCGTCAATTGCGCGGCCGCCGGCATCGTGGATGACGGCGTGGTGAGGGAATCTGCGCGCCAGGAGATCATCCGTCGCTATTTTCGCTACAGATGGGAATACCGCATCGGCATCGAACGCAAGGAAACCGTCGACCGGGCGAAGGCCCTTGTCGAGCGTATCGACGCGAAACCAGAGGATCGAAAACCGGTCGTCCCGGCTCGCGAGGCCGCCCTGGAAGCGGAACGTGAGGGTAAGGGCAACAAGGGTGTTTTTTGCGGTGCCGCCATCGAGTTGAATTCGGGTGAAGTCGTTTCCGGCAAGAACTCTCCCCTGATGCATTCCGGCTCAGCTGCCGTCCTCAACGCAGTCAAGTCTCTTGCCGGGATTCCCGACAAGATCGATCTGCTGCCACGCGTGGTCATCGAAAACCTGACACTGCTAAAGAGAGACGTTCTGGGCATGTCGGCAGAAAGTCTCGACGTTAGCGAGATCCAGATCGCCTTGGCCATCAGCGCAACCACGAATCCATCTGCCCAGGCCGGCCTGGACGCAATGCGCAAACTGCGCGGCTGCGAGATGCACATGACCCACATTCCCTCCCAGGGGGATCAGGTGGGCCTGAGAAGAACGGGTGTCAACCTCACCACCGACGCTGAATTCACCCCAGGCGGCTACTTCCTGCGCTGATCCCAACCTTGGGCTGCGTTGGGGTGCTACTCGGTGGCCGCCGCCGGGGCGTCGGCCTCGATGCTTACCAGATAGAACTTGTTGCAGCTGCGATCGAGGATGCGCAGGCTGCGGCTGGTTGCGGCGGGCAATTGATCCTTCAGCTTGGCCAGGCGGTGCTGCTCTACCAGCAGGAAGCGGCGGCGGTTCTTGTTGTCTGACAGCCACGACTTCATCCCTGAGTTGTTCTTCAACTGGGTGACCGTGTTGCGCGAGTAGAAAGTCTCGCCGCGCCAGTTCATCAGGTAGGCGCCGATTGGCTGATTGTCTTGCCGCAGGGCATAGTAGGTGTCGAACAGGTGGCGTTGGCTCCAGTGGGGACTCATGGCGCCGAAGAAATACCAACCTCCCCAGATCGCCCCGGCCAGCGCGCCTGCTGCCAGCAGACGGGTCGTCCAACGGGAGAGTTGCCGACGGTACATGAGAAACACGATCGCCAGGCCCAGGCTCATCAGGCCGTAGATCACACCGTAGCCCACCTGCCCCGGCAGCGCGGCTTCCTTGGGGAAAGCGCGCGTGTAGTTATAGATGAACAAGTCGACCAAGTTCTTGGGCATCAGGCCGATGTCGCGGGAGATGATGACTACACCCAACACCAGCGCCAGCGGAACCAGAACTTTTCCCGGTTGTTCCAGGCCGCGACGGAAACGATCGAGCCACAGGGCGGCAAGCACCGCCAAGGGCGGCAGGATCGGCAGAACGTAGTGATGAAACTTGGTGACCGAGAGGGAATAGAGCGCCAGGCCGGCCAGCGCCCACAGCAAGACGAACAACTCGATCCGCGCCGCGCGATCGAGGTCGCGCAGTTCAGACCGAGGGCCGTCGAGCCGCTGCGCGCTGCGCACCCCCCCCCACAACATGAAGGGGAACCAGGGATGGGTGCCCAGGCCGAGTTGCTTGATGAAATAAACGAAGGTGCCCCGGTCGCCGTGCACGCCCTCGAACAGGCGGTAGAGGTGGTCGTGCAGGAAGAAACGCTTGAAAAAGGTCTTGCCTTCGTCGTCGAGCAAGCGGCGCGTGATCGAGGCGATCGTCATGTAGACGTACCAGGGAGCGGCGATCACCAGGGCCAGAATGCCGCCGCTTATCACCCGCATCCGGCGCAGTCGGCTCCAGTCGCCGCTTATAATGAAGTACAACAGGAAGATCAGGCCGGGCACGAGGAATCCTGTCAGGCCCTTGGCCAAAACGGCCAGCCCGCAAAGCGCGTAGCCCGCATACAGCAGGCCGGGCCGGGGCCGCTCGTCGAACCCGCCCTGAAGCAGCAGGCTCACCCCGGCGGTCATCAGGCCGACCAGCGGCATGTCGGTCATGGCCTGGCGGGCCGTGAAGTAATACATGGCCGAGGTGCCAAGGATGACGGCGGCAAGCAGCCCGACCCGCGCCCCGAAGAAACGCCGACATAGTCCGAAGGCGCCAAGCAGCCCGATGATGGCGGTAAGGACGAAAGGAAAACGTATGTACCACTCGGCCCCGGATGAGATCCCGCCCGTGGCCGAATCAACCCCGAAGATCTTCATCGGTACCGCAATCAGCCACAGGATCAGCACCGGCTTCGAGTAGAAGTACTTGCGATCGGTGCTCTGGCCGGGGCTGTGCTCCCAGGTGGGATCGAGCCAGTTGCCGCTTTCGGCCATTTCGCGTGCGACCTCGCCGTAGTGCGTCTCCCAGGGATCCCATAGCCCGCTGCTTCCGAGAAAGGGCAAATAGAGGACGCAGCCCAGCAAGCAAACCAGCACCCAGGGCCGCCAGCCGGAAATCAGGTAGGCGATCAGGCCGCCGGCTGCCGTTCTTTCAGGTGACGCTTCGGCAGTCACTGTTTCGCTCTCGTTCATCGGGATGCCACATTAGGCGAGACCTGGCGGTCTGTCAAACCCGACAGGCCCACCCCTGTTTGTCTCTTGCCTGCTAAGATGCTAGACTTGCAGCCGGGAGCCGGGCCTTAAGACGCTCATCTGGGGGATTGTGGGTTGCGCCCGGCCCCGGAAAGCGGGTCAGGGCGTGGCAATGCATGATCTTAACGATTTCTTGCGCCTCTCCGAAGTGCTCAACCTTCAGCTGAGCATTGAACCCTTGGGCCGCGTGAACGTGGCCTCGGTGATCTTGCACCGCAAGCAACTGCCGCACAACGAGCGGGAAGTGCTGGCCAGCGTGATCAGGTATATAGATGAAGCTTATGGACAACGGCGCCGGCGCATCGGGCCGTTGGCGGTGCTGCATCCGCTGCGGGCGACCGCCTTGTTGGCCCGAGCCCAGGGTCAAGTCAACCTGCTCGACCTGCAGACCTGCCTGCTGCACGACAAGCTCGAAGACCTGACTCCCGAAGACCTCGGCCGCGAGCGCTGGGAATCCCTGGAGGTCGGCTTCCAGCGCCTGCTCAAATCAATCGACCCGCTCGACGAGTGGTTCTTGATGGAACGCTTGGACCGGTTGACCAAGCGTGTCGGCGAGACTTATTTCCAGTACATCGGCCGTTTGTTGGACAAGGCGATCCAGACCCCGGAGTTGGTGCGCGTCAAACTGGCCGATCGCCTGGATAATACCCTGGACATGCACGTAGAAATCGAAGATCCGATCCAGGGTGTCGACTTTTTCGGAACCATCTTTCAGATCATGATGGTCAATTCATTCCACGGCTACCGCCCGGAGCTGTCCCATCAGCCGCCCTCTCCGCTGAACGGAGCCCAGCGGCTCTATCAATTGTTCAAGAGCGCGGTCCTGATGTCCCTGGTGCGTCAGTACAAGGTGGCGACCGACGACCGCACCACCCAGGAACTGTTCGAAGCACTGGCCCTGGCCTCTATGAAGGAAGCCCATAGGATCGTGCTGCACATCTTTGGTTATCACCAGACCGACATGGCGCGCCAACGGGCTTTGCTGATGGAGGTGCTCGACTACGCCCAGGCGGGCTTCACCGACAAGGTGACCAGACCCCATAAGAAGCATCGACTCGACGGATTGTTCTTCTCGCGTTTTAAAGACTCCGACTCGAATGTCCGCCGCCGGAGCCTGGCCGAGCTGTACAAGGATAAAGATATGATGATCGAGGCGGCCATGGCGCTGGGGATCATCTTCCAGGGTTTCCTCAACGATCCGGATTACTTCGTCCAAGGCATAAGCGTGCAGGGCATACGGCCGACGGATTAACGGCCCTACTATTCGCCGAGCAGTCCGATGGTCATCCAGGCCAACGGTGCAAAGATGAAGACCAAACCCAGGATGCCGCTCAGCAGGCGGCGGGCGAGCCCGATCTTTTTCCGGCGTCGCCTGATCGAGCCCTGGTGGGCCCTGAGCAGGCTGTTGTGCAGCATGGGGATGCCCAGCACCAAAATGCACACCACGGCGATTACCAGGCCGGCCGGGAAGATCCAGGCGGTCGTCCCGGACAGTCCGGGCAGATGGGCCGGCAACTCGAAGAGCAGGTTTTCCGCCGCCTGGGCCAGTGAGACGCCGGCGACCGCCAGCAGCATCAGGATAGTAAACGGCAGGTGGATCTTTTCGATGTTGATATCCCGCAGGTAGGCCGCAAAGAAGACGAGCGCACGCTTGAACTGGTAGATGCGCTTGCCGACGGCGCCCCAGGCGCGGCCCAGTAGACCGGAGCCGGGGATGACGTAGCCGATCTCGTCCGTGTCCTTCTCGGTCGGCAAGGCCCCCAAGGCCAGGCGCAGCGCGGCCAGGGTGGCCCACAAGGCGGCCAGCACCGGTGTCGCCGCCCGGCGCGCGGACAGGTCGAGCACGTCGTCCAGGTTGGAGCCGATGATTTTATGAAGCAGTCCACCCAGGGCGGAAATCGCCTTGTGGACGCCCAGCAGGAGCCAGTCGGCGATATTTTCGAGACTGGGGTAGCCTAAAGAGAAGGCCAGGGCCGCCAAAGCCATAAAGCCCAGCGGCATGAAGAAGGCGCGGCTTTTGGCCAGTCCCTTGGTTGTCTTGAGATACCAACGCAGGATGGGAATCTTGCCGGCCAACGAGGTCTCGTCGGTGTCCTCGTGCTCGCCGTAGTAGGGATCGATGCGCTCGATCCCGGGTGGGGTGTCTTCACTCACGCCGCTGTCCTAAGCCGCCCGCTCATCCGGCGTAGTTGCTCAGGATCTCCTCAAGCCCCGGGTGAAGCGGGGGCAGGAAATCCAGAAAATCGCCGGGCGGGTCGTCCAGTTCGATCCCCGGGAACGACTGCTCGACGAAGTTCCTGAAGAACTTGCCCATCTCGGCCATGGTGTGCAGGTAGCCCGGGATGGTGCCCGCGATCTTGGCGCCGACCCGCTTACGGTTGCGCCACAGCTTGACTAAAGCCTCATAAAGATTTTCTTCCAGGGCGGGATCCTCGGTCGTCAGGTAGTAGTCTTCGAGCTGATCGCATTCCTTCAGGATGTTGTAAAGGCGTTCGTCCATGGAGACGGCGATGGATGGAACGCTCCCGGTCATGGACAGCACGCGGGCGTGGTAGCGCGAGGTCACCAGTCCGCTCAAGGCATGCAAGATGCCGGTCATCTGGTAGCCGTCGTAGTAACGCGAGCTGAATATCTCGGCCGGCTGATCGAGTGCCTGCCTGAGATCGTTGCAGGGGCCCAGATCGAGCGCCTCCATGCCGATGATCACCAGGTGTACGTTACGGGCGGCGCGAAAGCGGTTGACGGCCCGGGCGATGCCCTCGATGTAGTTGCGATAGTGTCTGTTCCTCTCTTCCGAGGCCGAGAAGTAGTACCACTTCTCGAAATGATTGTCCCAGTTTCGGGTCAGAATCGAGCGGGTCAGGCGGGTCAGGCTCGGGCGCACCGGCCAGCAGAACGGGTTTATCACGGCCAGGCCGAGGATGGGTTTCTTTCCGTCCCAGCCGGTCTTGCCGCGAAGCTCCCGCTCGACCCAGGCCCGGTCCGCCGGGGGAAAGGTCCAGGCCGTGTCGGTGCCGAGGTGCCCGGTGAGACCCATCCGGCGGATGATTTCGAGCGAGGGCTCGGTGCGCGCGATGAAATAGGTCTCCTTGCACATGCGCGAGGCCAGCTTCTCTACCTGGGGATCCATCCGGCCGGCCTCGGAACCGTAAGCGATGCACGGCTTTCCTTGCTGCTTCATTATCCCGGCGGCCTCGCAGAAAAAAAGCGTCAAGGCATTTGCGAATTTGCTCTTGAGTGTGCTGCCTTCCGAGAGCACCGCCATGTGGTAGTCCTTACAGGCGTCCAGCAGATCCTTGAAAAAGATCGAGCTGAACTCGATAAGCTTAGTAGTCGAGGAGAAGTAGACCTGGATATTCGAAGCGTCGAGGGTCAGAACGCCCACCTCTATCCGATCTTTTCCCAGCACGCGGTAGAATTGATCGACCATGGCGGCGACCCGCACGTCCGCGCCCGTGTTGCGCTTGCCGTTGTAACCGACCAGGAGAATCTTGAGCTTCTGCCCGGGACGCCAGGTCTCGAACCCTCGCGCCCTGGCGGTCGCGGATGCCCCCATTACGCCCAGTGCGGTGACCGAGTCCATATCGAACATAATTGCCTACACCTCCTGTTGCGATTTCCTGTAGGCTAGGATGGTTGATGCGACGTGTCAAGAGCCGGCGGTCGGTATTTGATAACGTGCGCCTGACCGAAGAGAGCCGCGAGAACATGAAGCTCGACGAAAAAGAACGGGCCAACCTGCCCCGTTGGGATGGTCGCCGGCGCGGATGGTACGAGGTCTACTTTTTAAAGTTCAACGTTCCGGGCGAATCGACCGCCTTCTGGCTACGCTACACCCTGACCAGCCCGCTCACCCGGATCGGTTTGCCGTACTGCGAGTTGTGGGGCGCCTTCTTCGACTCCGACGATCCCGATCGGAAGTTCGCAATCAAGAAGCGCTATCCGATCGAGGCGCTTACTCTCGATCGCGACCGCTTCGGAGTCGGCATCGGCCGGGCCAATCTCGACATGAACGCCTGTCATGGAGAGATTGCCACGGGCGGACATAGGCTCTTTTGGAACCTGCGCTTCGATTCGCGGACGCCGGTGCTTTACCACTTTCCCTACCGCTGGCTCTATCGGACCGTGTTTCCACGGACAAAGGCGGCATGCCCGCACCTGGACGCCAGGTTTTCGGGCAGGCTTACGGTCGACGGCCGGGAGATCGTCGTCTTGGAAGCTCCCGGCCAGCAGGAGCACGTCTGGGGAACCCGGCACAACCTGCGCTGGGCCTGGGGGCACTGCAATACCTTCCGCGAGGACCCATCCGCCGTGTGGGAAGGAGCCGACTGCCAGGTCAGGCACGGCCCTTTTGCGAGCGCGCATTTCAAGATGGTCTACCTGAAAACCCGCGATCGGGAATATCGCTTCAATGCTCCCTTGCAGTGGCTTGTAAACCGTAGTTCTTTCAAAACGGGAAGCTGGCGGTTCGAAGCGCGCGACAAGAGCATTCGGGTGGTCGGCGAGGTGAGTTGCCGCGCAAAAGATCTGGTAGGGGTGACCTACGCCGATCCGGACGGCAAGCTCCTGTGGTGCAACAACACCAAGGTGGCTTCGATAATGCTCAGGCTCTTCTCGCCCGGCGGCCAAGCGCTCGACGAGCTCAACTCCGAGCGCGGGGCGGCCGTGGAGTTTGCCGATCGCCGGAAGGACCCTAGAGTGCCGGTGCTGGTCTGAGCCCGTCCTCGCTGCCTGCGCCGTTGGGCTCCCCGGAAAAGATCAAACCGCCGCACGGATTAATGTTACAATTGAAACGTTTAAAAACCGGAGAAGGGCCTTTTGAAATTCCTACAAGTCCTACAAGTAGCACATGCGGGTGCAGCGTTGAAAGTTGAAGGTTGGAAAGTTGAAGGTTGAGAAGAGACAAAACGCAACCTGGCGCGCGGCTGTGGTCGTGGCGCACCCCGACGACGAGACGCTGTGGGTCGGGGGCACCATGCTCCTGCATCCCGAATGGTCGTGGGAGGTGGTGACGCTGTGTCGGGCGAGCGACCCGGACCGTGCGCCCCGCTTTGCGCGGGCACTGGAGCGCCTGGGCGCGAGCGGACGGTTGGGCGACCTCGACGATGGTCCCGATCAGGCGCCGCTTGACGCGTCGATTGTCGAGAAAACGGTGCTTTCGCTCCTCTCGGCGACGTGCTACAATTTCATTGTGACGCACGGCGACCGCGGGGAATACACGCGTCATCGTCGTCATGAGGAAACGGCCCGGGCGGTGATGTCGCTGTGGCGGTCGGGCCGGCTGCGGGCCGATGCGCTATGGCAGTTCGCCTACGACGATGCGGAGGGTGCACAACTGCCGCGCGCGGTCGAGCATGCCGACCGCTGCACGGCGCTCGAAGACAACGTGTGGGCGGCGAAGTACGCCGTCATCACCGAGGTTTACGGGTTCGCGCCCGACAGTTTTGAAGCAAGGACGACGCCGCACGCTGAAGCATTCTGGTGCTTCAAGATGCCCGCAAATTCCGGGGGGGTCTCTTGAGAGAACCGGAGGTGCATCGTGAAGATTCTGCTGCTGTACGACTATCCGCCGGCGCCGGGCGGGTTGGCGACGCAGGGCGACCTGCTGCATCGGGGCCTGAAGGAACTGGGCGTCGACGTGTTCGGCGTCAACTTCGAGGCCCCGCAGGAGAAGGAGTGGTACTACCGCTGGTTTGAGCCCGACGTCGTTGTGGGCGTGGGCTATTGGGGTCACACGCCCGACCTCGTGCTGCACCCGCAGCGCTACGGCGTTCCCGCCGTGCCGTGGCTGGTGGCCGACGGCTACATGGCCAACTACGGCGAGGTGTTGAATTCCCTGCCGCTGATTCTCGTCACCTCCAACTGGGTGAAGGACGTCTACGTGCGCGACGGGCTCAAGCCCGAGCCCATCGAGGTGCTTCACGTGGGGTGCGACACCGACGCGTTTGTGCCTCGCGAGACGAGCGATGCCAAAATCGCCGCCGTGCGCGAAACCCTGGGCGTGGCGCCCGACCAGATACTCATTCTCACCGTGGGCGGCGACGCGGCATCGAAGGGCGCGCAGGAGGTGATGCAGGCTCTGTCGCTCATCGACCAGAAGGCGCCCGACTGGAAATACGTGTGCAAGGTGTGGCCGCAGGACCGTACCCGCGAGCAGAACGTCCACGACATGCACATGGCCGGGCAACTCGGCATCGACAAGAACGTCGTTTATACCTCGGGCAAGGTATCCCGCAATTTCATGCCCTATCTCATTGGGGCGTGCGACATCTACGCGGCCCCCTCGCGGCTGGAGGGCTTCGGGATGCCTCAGGTCGAGGCCGGCGCCTGCGGCAAGCCCGTCATCGGCATCAAGGCGATGGCGATGTTGGACACGCTGGTGCACGGCAAGACCGCGTTCCTTGCGCGCGTGGCCCAGGAGGTGCGTCTGCGCGAGACCATCCTCGGCCGCGACCAGGGCTACGAGGAGGGGCACCGCGTGGTGTTCCGTCGCGCACGCACGGCCGACTATCGCGCCAGCGTCCATGACATCGCCGAGCACCTGCTGAAACTGATGACCGACGCGGCCCTGCGAAAGAAGATGGGCGCCGCCGGCCGCAAGCGCGTGGTCGAACTGTTCGACTACCGCGTCGTCGCGCAGAAACTCATCAATATCCTGCACGATCGACTGGGGATATCCTGACATGACAAGCAGGCGAACGAGCGATATCGACGCGGCGAAAGGGGCCGCGCTCGAGGTGCTGCTGCACAATGCGCATGGGCCGTTTAACGGGCTGCCCCGCACTGCCGGGTGGGGGTATCCGGAGTGCTACACGCGCGACATGATGATCGCCGGGCTGGGTGTTCTCACGTCAGGCGACGCGAGACTTATCGCGCGGCTCGGACGCGTACTCGAGGCGCTGGCGAAAAACCAGTCGCCGCTCGGGCACATCCCGTCGCTGGCGCACGACCCCGAGGACCGGGGCGCAAGCGATACGACCCCGCTTTTTCTCATGACGACGGCCCTGTACCGGCGCGTGACGTGCAAACGCGATTTCCTCGCCGAGGCCGTCGAGCGGTCCCTCAGGTGGATGGACTACCAGAGCCCGTCTGATCGCGTGATGGTAGCGCAACTGCCCACCAGCGACTGGCGCGATGAGCAGTGGGTGCTGGGTTTCGGGCTGTTCGTCAACACGGTGGTCTACAGTTATCTCAGGCTCTTCGGCCGGAACGACCGCGCGAAGCAGCTGTTCGACATGATGCGCCGGTTCACCATCACCGGCAAGGCCCCGCATCGGCACGTGCACGAGGGGCTCGCGGTGCGGCACAAGCCCTACTACGCGCTGTGGAGCTACAAGGTGTACGAGAGCGAGCGGTTCGACCTTCTGGGAAACAGCCTGGCCATCCTGTCGGGGCTGGCCTCGCACTCGCGCGCCAACGCGCTGGTCACGTGGATCGAACACGAGTGCGACGCGATGCGCAAATCCGGCGACCTCGCAGTCGACCTGCCGCCGAACTTTTTCCCATACATCCGGCCGGAGGATCCCGACTGGCGGCCGCGCTACGAGGAATACAACCGTCCCGGGGAGTATCACAACGGCGGGGTGTGGCCGTTCGTGTGCGGGTTTTACGTGGCGGCGCTGGTGGCGGCCGGTCGGCATCAACTGGCCCGGCGCAAACTGGCGGCGCTGACGGCGCTGGTGACGCCGGCACGCGAGCACGACGTCGCCTTCGGGTTCAACGAGTGGTTCCGCGCCACCGACGGCGCCCCTTGCGGACAGGACTGGCAGACGTGGTCGGCCGCGATGTACCTTTACGCCGCCGCTTGCGTCGAGCGGAAGTGCACGCCCTTTTTCGACGACGTCCGGAACGACAGCGGGAGGTCTGACTCATGAAAGAGCTCTTCGAGCGCAGCGCGAGCCTAGGGGGGCGGCCGTGGAGTTTGCCGATCGCCGGAAGGACCCTAGAGTGCCTGTGCTGGTCTGAGCCTGCCTCAAAGTTCTGAATTAGTCGGGTAAAGACTTCAGATTTCTGAGTTTCTGCATGATCGGGCCTGCACCCAAGTGTTTGTGATCATGATCACTTTCTGTAATTTTTACGCTGGCACGTTGCTTGCTTGGACAGGGGAGTTGATGAAGCATATGCGTGATGCGAAGGGCCCGATCTGCCCTGGATCGGGAAAAGATGAGCGCTTTGTTCAAGGAGGAAGCCATGCGCGCCAAGATGAGAATGGAGCCTAGGGGTCAGACACCGGCACTTGATTCCTGAGAAGGAAGCCTGTATTTCAACACAGGAAATTTCTACCCGCAGCAATTGCCTGATTTTCTGAGTCACATCGCGAAATTTGTGACGCAGGCTTGAGATCGTCGAAGAGCGGTTAT